>Ga0265292_1000778_pt1 | contig 36527 bp, 29 predicted proteins | sample Munlanlewell296A_FD_189080 | JGI IMG/M metagenome (GOLD analysis project Ga0265292, IMG submission 189080) | Leachate microbial communities from a municipal landfill in Southern Ontario, Canada - Leachate well 296A | ecosystem: Engineered > Solid waste > Landfill > Unclassified | place: Canada... | reverse complement strand
CCATACGTGTAATTGACTGTTCCGGTGACTGAAAATCCACCCCACAGATCAATACCCAGAGTGCCGTAAGCACCGGCAATGTATGCCTGGCGTTTGTTCTGGCTGCTGTAAACCTTACTCATCACCCCTCCGTACAGTACGCTATCCTGTCCGTTATACTGGTCGACGTCCGTTACGATAGCATTATCAATCAAGGTATAATATCCACCTGATTCTATTTTGGCTTTTCCGGCAATGGTTTGAACGATGCCGAGCTCGAAGTTGGTGGTATATTCAGGCTTTAGATTTGGATTTGGAATGATCAGTTTACCGGCAACACTTTCGAAAACCTTAGTCAGATCATCAATATTAGGTGTCCGGAAACCGCTGGAAGCTATCAGGGATACCTTGGTGTTTTCGGTTGGCAGAAACAGCAATCCGGCAGTACCGCTGAAAGCGCCGCTTTTCTGTTCAACGGCATCAAAAGGAAATGCAAAGAAAGTAGTACTGGCAAAAGTCGATTTCAGGACCGAGTAATTATAGCGCACACCAACATTAAAGAAGAGTTTTTCGGCTACAAGGGAGATCTTATCCTGTCCATAAACAGCAAATGTATTCATGGTATTGCTGCCATCCGGGTAACGGGTATCAGCCGGGGTTTCCTCGAGGGTATTGACATGAGTAAAAATAGCAGTAGACTTGACGTCGTTGAAATAAGTTTCCGCCCCATAGTTGATCTCGTGGCTTTTCAGCTTTTTATAGCCATCCATATCAAATGAGAAGATGCCGATCTGCTCAAACTGCGATTTCAGTTTTGAGCTGTTAAACTTGCGGCTGTTACGGCTCTCCTTATTATTCTGATAAGCGAGGGTCAGTGAAAACTTGTCCATGAGGGCGGTATTCATCTTTTTATCAAACCGGTAACTGGCTAACAGGCGCTGCTCCGGACCATAATACCACTCCGCGCTTTTTGGTATCCCTTTGCCATCCACCTCCGTAAGCCGGTCATAGCGGGGTACATCATTGGTGTTGGAGTATTGCAGATTCAGGGTGTGGGAAGTCCGGCTATTCTGCTGAAACAGAATTTTTTCCAAAAGGTCATACTGCATGTATGCAGTTCCTGCCTGCTTGTTTTTATTGGGATTCGTTATGATGCTATCGGCGCCGTTGATTCTTTCCACATAAAAAGGACGCTCGCCAAAGGTTGGATAGGCACTTTTCCGTTTGCTTCCCTGAATGATATCCCCAAAATCGGAATAAGTCAAACTGGTGAGTGAGGCAATCTTTTTGCCACCGACATTTACATCGACATGTCCGGTTTTTTCATTGGTTGCGGTGCTGTAACGGAGCATAGCGCTTCCACCGAATTTCTGGTTCAGAACCGGTTTTTTGGTGATAAAATGCATCACTCCGCCAAGGGCATCGCTTCCATACATGGCAGAGGAAGGTCCGTAAAGGATCTCCACTTTTTCCAGGATGGAATTGTCGATGCGGAGAACATTCTGCAAATGCCCTCCCCTGAAGATCGCGTTGTTCAAACGTATTCCGTCAACCTGAATGAGCACCTTATTCGATTCAAATCCACGGATGATAGGACTTCCGCCGCCGCCCTGACTTTTCTGAACGAGAATATTACCGGTATTACTCAACAAATCAGCCGAGTTCATGGAATTCATCCATTGCAATTCTTTTTTATTAACGATATCGATCCGCTGAACGACCTCCCGTCTCAGCATTTCGAATTTATTTGCGGTTATAACCACCTCTTCTATATTTCTTTTAATAGTATCTTCCTGTGCAGATACCTTTAATGAGGCCAGTAAAAGGACCCCTATAACGATTCTTTTCATTTAATAATGATTAAATTTTTGACTAATTACCTAATGTTCAGTAGGAATGTTCAGTAGGAAGTCAATAATTCGGGAGGCGGGGAACAGATCCGGGAACAGGGATCTGACCAGATCAATTGAATATTCGGATAATCAGCCAGATCAAAAGCTGCGGTTTGAAAGTCAGGACTAAACGTGTCCACACAGAAATACGGAATGAAACCAACTTTCGTTATGGCCGTTACGGCTGAACCATCTGCTTTTTCCTGATGTTGAAAAGCCAGCAGCAACCGGGATTCAAGTGTATCTCTGAGGGCCAGAACCACCACCTGATCACCTGCCCTTGTAATGGAATGAACGTCATACATATTACCCTGGTAAAGGAATTCACGCCGGTCGCGTTCAAAGATCAGGCGGGAGAAAGCATCTGCGGTAAAGACCATTCTCTCGAGCTTCCCGCTATTTGATTCAAGTTTACGGATTTCTCCTGATTGCGACAGAAAGATCATCTGCCGCAACGGAAAGACCATCAGCGGCAGCAGCAGCAAGCCGGTTGCAAGCAGGCTCAGCAGCCTTGCCGGTAATTGATGATATAACGGATTCCTTCGCATGCAAAACGTAAAACTTCAGGCCAAATCTACGAATAATGACGGAACCGGCTACTGCTCATTAACAGCCTATGGGTATCGTTACAGTTCAAGGTAAAACCAGTTGTAGCGATTTGGATTGTAGCTGAAAGTGATGAGCAGGCTGGCGGCGGGGTACATGGGGATGGTGAAATGAAAGCCGGTACCGATGGCGTAATGCCGTTTGATACCCGACAAATCACCCCACGAGGTCATGACAGATGCATATTGCACAAACACAGACTGTTCCACGGCCAGATAGTCCCAGTTCAGCCAGGTGTAGTACAATCCGGTTGATGCGAGCTGCATCAGGGGGCCGGTGAGTTGTCCGTACTCAATGCCCCGGATATTTTCCGGTCCGTACCTGGTCCAAAGAGATTTGTATTCGGTTGAGAAATAATGGCCTTCCCACCGGGCGCTTAACTGAAGTCGCGGGCGGATTAGTTTATGGTATTCTGCCAGAATGCTGCCCTCCACAAAGCTCCTGGTTCCCGCATTCAGTCCGATTCCTCCTCCAATCATGCCAGTGATATTGTATCCTTCCTCCTGATGCCGGCGATGCGTGACTGTGCCGACAGATTCGGTAACCCGGAAATACCAGAAGCTGCGATTATAAGGCAACCAGTCATGCCAGTAGTTAGGATTCTCTATCAACTCATGGGAGCTTGGAGGTATGTTTTTATGCCGGATGAGTCCGGTTTCAAAGTCAGGCGAGAATGTATTGCGATAATCTTCATGGAATGGATTGCCGATGGTGGCAAATACCTGATTGGAATAAACATCAAAGTCAATCATTTCAGAATGCACTCCGGCTCCCAGCGACATGTTTTTCCAAAGCAGCTGACGGGGAATGGTAACTTTCATCTCACCGAAGAAGGGTTCGGCGAAGCTGATCTGACCACGCATTTCCAGGCGGATGTTGCGGCCCAGAAAATTATGATCCGCGATACCAAGTTTTACCGTAGCATCATAAATCGTGGATATCCTTCCGCCAAAAACCGGATAGATCGTGAAGGCATCGCGCGCGACCAGGATTAAAGCCGATCTTCCGCCCGGCAGTGAATCCCATCGATAGCCCACCGTCACAAAATTCTGCAGGTTCCAGATCTTTTTCAGGGAAAGTCCCAGGTTTTCCGGGTTCACCGTATCGCCCACAGCAAATTCCAACTCCGACAGGATGATGCGGTTGCGTGTACGCCAGTTCCGTTCCAGGATAATCGTATCGGCACGTCGCGGTGCAAAATCCTCTACCTTAACCAATTGAGCAAGCACCAGATTCACATTGCTGATGATTGATACCAGAAGAATAAGGCAGGTTTTGAGGTTCATGAAGTAAAGATAACTGATAACAGTTAAAGGCCTCCGTGCAGCGTTAAGAGGTCCCCGCTTTCGCGGGGATGACAATTGGCACATTAAATAATTATCCTCCTCAGCTCTCTGGAGTAAGCCTTTCTGAGTTCTTCGAGCTGCCGGCGGTCCCCGAGTAAACCGGTTATCAGGTTGTCATCTTCGGTGCCCTGAAGGGTGTGTATCTGATCGTCAATCACACTGATCATCTGCTTAACTTTTTTACTGCGGTAAGAGGCGAGGATTTCAGGGGCCAGTTGCTTAATGATTTGATCTTCAGATCGCACATAAGCGCCCCCTTTTTCATGTATTTTACTGATCTGGTGACCGGGAGTGAGCAGATCCACCGCCAGATGACTGATTTCGGGATCCTGGCTATTGGTCAGCATGGTTTGGATATTCACACCGGGGCGCCCCCATTTGTCCTGAAATTCATGAAATATTTTCGCGTACAACGGATTTTCGGGAACCAGGTTATCGGTTTCCATCTCCTGCAAAAAGAAATCCATCACACTGATCGGGGTCGTCTCTCCCCGATGCTCGCCAGGTAATTCGATCACAATTTTATCCGGATAATTCAGCATCAGGCGTATGATTTCACGCTCCTCCGTTTCGAAAAGGGAGGCAGCAGTTGCAAAAGCAGGGGCGTTATTTGAGGGCTGGTATGATTGAGGGGATGAATAATACCTGAGCTCTGGAATATAATCGCCTTTGCCGGTCCGGTTCGTTTCCCACTGCTTTCGTTTTATCCGGGCAGCCTCGGTAAAAAGAGTCTGCTCATCCACACCAAGCATACTGCTGCATTCCTGGAGATAAACCGTGCGTTCGATACGATCCGGAATTATAGCAACCGATTTTACAACTTCCTGTATCATTTGCGCCCGTTTAACCGGATCCTTGCCGGCATCTTCGAGCAACAGTTTCGTTTTAAACCGGATAAAATCAGTCTCGTTTTCTTTCAGATATTCGAGCATGGCCGATGAGCTATGCGACCGGGCAAAGGAATCGGGATCTTCGCCTTCAGGCAGGGGCACCACCCGCACATGCATCCCCTCCGCGAGAATCATGTCGATCCCGCGCAATGAAGCCTTAATGCCGGCCGGGTCGCCATCGTAGAGGATCGTCACGTTTAAGGTAAACCGTTTAATGAGCCGGATCTGATCTTCGGTCAGGGATGTTCCCGAACTGGCCACAACATTCTCGATACCGGTTTGATGCATCGAAAGTACATCGGTATATCCTTCCACCAGGATGCATTTATCTTCCCGGACCATAGCATTCCGGGCAAAATAGATTCCATAAAGGGTAGCCGATTTATGGTATATCTCAGATTCGGGAGAATTCAGGTATTTTGCCGCCTGGGCATCGCTTCGCAGGATACGCCCGCCAAATCCGATCACCCGTCCCGAGAGGCTGTGAATAGGAAAGATCACCCTGCCCGAAAAACGGTCAAAAAAACGGTCGGCTTTTTCGATACCCAAGCCGGTTTTGACGATAAACTCCTGCTTATATCCGCTCTTAAGCGCCTCTTTTACAAAGGCATCCCGTTGTTCGGGCGAATATCCCAACTGGAATTTATCGATGATATCACGCCGGAATCCACGCTCCTTGAAATAGCTCATCCCAACTGTGCGTCCTTCATCGGTATCGTTAAGCATGCGGGCAAAATACTTCCATGCAAATTCGTTCAGAATCATCATCGACTCCCGCTCGTTCTTCTGCAGGAGCTCCTCGGCCGATTCTTCGGTTTCGGCTATTTCGATATGATACTTTTTTGCCAACCAGCGGAGTGCATCCGGGTATGACAAGTGTTCATGCTCCATGAGGAAATTCACAGAATTACCACCCTTGCCGCACCCAAAACATTTAAAGATTCCTTTGGATGGAGATACGGTAAAAGAAGGGGTCTTTTCATTATGGAACGGACAGAGCCCGAGGAAATTAACCCCTCTCCTTTTCAGGCTGACGAAATCACCAACCACGTCGGTGATTTCGGCTGCCTGGATAATTCGCTCAATGGTGGAGTAATCGATCATGGACACGAAGATAGGAAAAAGACCGCGGTCAGCGTATTGAAATCAATCGTCGGATTAACTCAGCTACGCCCTCTCCTGCCTTCTTCCGTATGATTTCTACCGGCCGGTTGCTGCCGATTGCAGTTTCATTGGGATCAATAAGGTAAACCGGTACATTGCGGGGTACATAATCTATAAGCCCTGCGGCCGGGTACACCTGCATACTGGTGCCGATAATCACAAATATATCAGCCTGTTCTGCATCCTCAATAGCAATTTCGATATTCGGAACTGCTTCGCCGAACCATACTATATGCGGACGCAATTGAGAACCTTTTTCACACAAATCGCCCAAATTCAACTCCCACCCGTCTATGTCATAAACCAGCCGGGAATCAGATGTGCTGCGGGACTTCCTCAGCTCCCCGTGCAGATGAAGGATATTTGTGCTGCCCGCTCTTTCATGCAGGTCGTCCACATTCTGCGTGATAATCCTGACGCGGAAATATTTCTCCAGTTCAACCAGGCCATAATGCCCTGCATTAGGTACGGCTCCTAAAAGAGCCTTTCGCCGTTCATTGTAAAACCTTAGAACCAATTCAGGATTTCTTTTCCATGCTTCCGGTGTGGCCACCTCGGAAATATCATACTCCTCCCACAATCCACCCATCTCACGAAAAGTCTTCAGTCCGCTTTCCGCGCTTATCCCTGCACCAGTCAATATTATTAGGTTCTTCATATGTCAGTCTTCAGTAGAGACGCATAATTATGCGTCTCTACAACGCGCTCCTTGAGCCAATTATTTTCATCTTCCCCACCTTCCACATCTCCTCTTTCCCCAGGAATTTCCAGTAATACAATCCGGGTGTCAGATCGATTTTCCAAGCCAGAAGTGCCACTGCTCCGGTCTTTATCTCTTTGACAGGATTGGCCTTGTTATCTAAAATGACCAAAACATATTCATCTCCGGGGTCGGGGGTCCAGGATATTTTCAATGTGTCGCCCGGGGCAAAAACCTTTCCGGGATCAGGGCCCACCACCTTCGGTTCGCTGCCTGAACGGTACTTTGCACCCACCAGGTTCTCATAAACGGGATTGGGAATGAAGGCTGCTGCATAGCGGATGGTATCGGGGAGAGTGGTTATTTTGGCGGAGGGGTTAGGGGTTAGGGGGTTAGAGGTTAGGGGGTTAGAGGTTAGGGGGTTAGGGGTTAGGGGGTTAGGGGTTAGGGGGTTAGGGGTTAGGGGGTTAGGGGTTAGGGTATCGGGAGTGGGGGTTGAATCCTTTACCTTGTTAGTGGCGACGGGTTCGTTCATGGGGCGGTCGGGGAGTAATTGCTGAACGATCCAGGCGAGTAAGAAGATGGCAGCGATGGCAGCGGCGGTGCGTAACAATTTGAAGACGGCGGATGACGAACGGTGGACAACTGACAACGGATAACCGATAACCGAAGGATTGGGTTCTTCAGCGATGTCGGGCAAGGTGTCGAGCATGTCAGTTATGGCCATAAGCTCAGCACGGCAATAGCCGCACGATGCCACGTGATCGATCAGTTTGCCCGGAATCTGGCCGGTTTCATCGCGCAGATATTCAGCATATTGGGCTAGCTCATTATCATCCAGATGCTCCGGATTGTTGCTGCTGTTCTGATATTTATCTGTCTCTTTCATCCGGTTATATAGACGATAAAATTACCGTCGGATGGAGAAAATTTAGTCATTATTTTCAAGAAATTCAGCTTTTTCTATCAAAATATACAAAATCTCAACCGTATAGGCCGATCTGGGTGGCTTTCCATTCATCAGGATAACGAGTTCATCCAAACGGCTCGACGACCATTTCCGGAGGGCATCGGCTGTTCGCGGCTTTCGGTCAAGTTGATTAAAAACGGTGCTCAGAACCTCCATCTTCTCCCTTTTCTGCAACTGAATGGTATCATTCACGTGTGCGGCCAGCTGAATGCGGAGATCAGCACCAGGGTCAAGATCATATCCTAAAAACTCATCCGGAGTAACCGGCAAATCGGCAAAACATCGCAGCACGATCCAAACAGCCGGCCTTTCGCGACCGAACATACGCAATGCCCGGTGTAACCGTTCGTATTCCTGGCGGATCACCAGCTGATCCGTTGAAGTTTCAGCCGCAGTTTGTTCATATATTTCCGATTGCGGCTCAGCTACAAATCTCACCTTCCGGAACTCTTCGAGGCAGAGGTTCCGGATAACAACTGAAAAGTAGGTTTTAAACTGACTTTTATAATTGTATTGATCACGTATCCGTGGCAGGCGTTCTATCAGCTTGCGGTTAACGTCCTGGATCAAATCATTGATGTCTCTTTTCGGAAGGTATCCCTGAAAGGCAAGGTTCTTTACAATCATCCGGATAATGGGTTGATACCTGATCAGCAATTTTTCGGGATCTTCCCGTAAAAACTTGATATCTATATCGTTCCTCTGCATTTAATCCTAATCTACTGCATCAAACAGGAACGAATTATTCGATCTGAGCTTGGCATCAGCTCCCATGGTATATCTTGATTGCTGATCATCTTCAAAAAACATTTTCTCCTGGATGGGTACTTTTTTTCTTTTATAAGCGGGTATTCTTTCGACTTCATCGATAATATCCGGATTGGAAAGATTATGGTAATTAAGCTCTTTCAGCCGGGCCACCTTGGCGGGATCTTCGGCAGGAGCTACAGGAGCAGGATGGTCATAATGAATGGAATCCTTGGTCGGCTCGCGATGAACAACTTTGAGATCCTGATCCATCACAGGAGGAAAAATCGCGGGTGTTTCCGGGATGATTACCTCAGAAATCATTTGCTCCCTGAGCGAGTGTTCCATCTTTTCAATCCCGGGTGCCGACATAACAGGCCTGAATTTATCCAGGTTAATGACCTCCTTTTTCGGAGGGGTAAGGCTGAGCCACTCCGGGATCATATCCTCCCTGAATCCCGTGGCCACCAAAGTTATACGGATTTCATCGGTGAGTGAATCATCGGTACAGGTACCCCATATTACATTAACGGATACCCCCACCCGGGCCATAATGGCATCGGTTATTATCCCGACTTCATCCACGGTAATTTCATCCTGTCCGGATGTGATATTAAGCAATACGCGGCTGGCACCGCGAATATCATTGCTGTAGAGAAGCGGTGAATTGATGGTTTCGTCGATCACCTTGCGGGCGCGGTCGAAACCGCAGGCGGTTGCGGATCCCATAAAGGCAATGCCTCCCTTGGTCATAACCGATATCACATCGGCAAAGTCGACGTTAATATATCCGTGAACAGTAATGATCTCGGCAATACCTTTAACGGCGAGCAGAAGGATATCATCAGCCTTTTTGAAAGCTTCCCCGAGGGAAAGGTTTCCATAGATTTCGCGGAGTTTTTCATTATGGATGATCAGCAGGGCATCCACATCGTCCTTCAGACGATTAATTCCCTGTAATGCCTGCAATTGGCGTGATGGCCCCTCAATGGTAAATGGCAGCGTAATGACGCCAACAGTCAGGATATTCAGATCCCTGCATGCCCTGGCGATCACCGGTGCTGCTCCGGTTCCGGTGCCCTTCCCCATTCCGGCAACAATAAACACCATCCGGGTTTGACCTTGCAGGATGTCGGTTATCTCATTGATACTCTCGATGGCTGCCTGTTCCCCGACATCGGATCTTTTCCCCGCCCCACGGCCTTCGGTTAGGGTAACACCCAGCTGGATTTTTTTCTCAACCGGACTGGCATTCAGGGCTTGTGAATCGGTATTGGCCACAATGAAATCGACATCCTTGATCCCTTCAAGGTACATACGGTTAACGGCGTTGCACCCGCCTCCACCCACACCGATTACGGAAATAATGGGATTTGCGTTGAAAGGCAGGTTGAAATCGACCAGATCGTCAAACATGTTGTTAAATATTACTGATTTTAAGCCTATACTAATTTATCATCCTTATCGTCAAACAAGGATTCCATCAACTTGCTGATTGCACCCTGACGGGCCGGGCGCCTGGTTTTTTCCCTTTTGGTTCGCTTACCGGTAGCTTCTTCAGCCACCATCTCCTGATTGTTCTCGTCCCTGGTCACACCATCTACCTCCAGCGGTACCTGGTCAGGGGTCTGCATAGGCCCGAAAAGGTCTTTAGGAAGATGATGATATTCACTTTCCGGCCGCAGCGGATAGTTTTTATGTACAAAGTCAGATTTCAGTTCTCCCAAACCGATCTCTGATTCCAGACCTGTAGCTACAATGGTTACACTCAGGGCATTCCCGAGTGACTCATCATACGTATTTCCCCAGATGATATCCGATTGTATCTGCGTGCAGTGCTGGATGAAATCCATGATTTCGGTAATCTCATCCATCAGAACTTCCTGCTTTCCTGATGTGATATTCAGCAGGATATTCCGTGCACCTTTAAGGTTATTGTTGTTCAGGAGCGGAGATATCAGCGCTTTGCTGATCGCTTCATAAGCCCTGTTTTCCCCTTCGGCAATACCTGATCCCATGATGGCCACACCGCTTCGTTCCATAACGGTGCGCACATCCGCAAAGTCTACATTAACATATCCGTGAACCGTGATGATCTCAGCAATTCCCTTGGCTGCCATTGCCAGCACATTATCGGCATAGCCAAAGGCTACCGAAAGTTTCTGATCGCCATAAATATCCCGGAGACGGTCGTTATGAATGACCAGCAGGGCATCAACGTAATCCTTCAGATTACGGATCCCTTCCACCGCCTGAGTCCACCGCTTCTGTCCTTCAAACGAGAAAGGCAGGGTAACGATGCCAACGGTGAGGATACCCAGTTCGGTAGCTGCTTCGGCGATTACGGGAGCAGCGCCGGTTCCGGTTCCACCGCCCATGCCGGCGGTCAGGAACACCATCTTGGTGTTATCACCGAGCAATCTCCGGATATCATCGATATTTTCCAGAGCCGAATCGCGGCCTTTTTCCGGTTCATTACCGGCTCCCCGACCGTAGGTGAGTGTTTTGCCCAATTGTACCTTATTGGGAATCGGACTTGTTTGCAAAGCCTGATTGTCGGTGTTGCAAATCACAAATTCAACTCCCCGGATTCCCTGTTGATACATATGATTAACGGCGTTGCTTCCGCCGCCTCCTACCCCGATCACCTTTATGATCGATTTAGATTCCCGGGACATTTCGAATTGATAAACATCCTCAAACATGTGGTGAGATTTATTGGTTAAAACCGATTATTATCATCATTGAAAAAACTTAGCCATCCTTTTTGAATCTTGTTCTTCAGGCCGCTGTTTTGCGGTTTTCTCCGGAAAGAAAAACCCTGACGTGATGCGGCAGTTGCGCCGCCGAAGGAGCCTTCAACAATAAGCCCGATGCCGGTGGCATACTGGGGATGGGTGATTTTCTCATCCGATTCGGGAACCAGGAACTGATTAGGATAGCCTACGCGCACATCATATCCTGTTTTAAATTTGATCAACTGGGGTAATCCTTTCAGCATGGCACCTCCACCGGTAATTACAATTCCGGCACTTACCTTTTCGGCATAGCCTGAATTCTCAATTTCATAGCTCACAGCATCCAGTATCTCCTCCATGCGGGCCTGAATGATATAGGCCAGGTTTTTGAAAGAGATTTCGCGGGCATCCCTGCCGCTGATACCTGGGATGGTCACTACCTTATCGCCGGCAGCGGTATCTCCCATGGCTGAACCAAACTGGATCTTAAGCGATTCGGCCTGCCGCAGCAGGATTGAACATCCTTCCTTTATATCATTGGTGATCACATTGCCGCCAAAAGGAATAACGGCAGTGTGCCTCACAACATCGTTATAGTAGACAGCCACATCAGTGGTTCCGCCTCCGATATCTACCAGCACCACTCCCGCTTCACGTTCATCGGCGGTCAGTACGGCAGTGGCCGAAGCTAAAGGTTCAAGGATCATCTTTTTAACCTTCAGCTCAACCCGTTCAATACATTTTGAAATATTCCGGGCTGAGGCTACTTTCCCGATAACCAGATGAAAATTGGCTTCCAGCATCCTTCCTGACATCCCCACCGGTTTACTTACATCGGTCTCAGAATCAACGATATAACTTTGCGGGATCACATGAAGAATCTCTTCGCCCGGTTCCAGGGGAGTGCGAGCCATCTGGTCATGCAGATAGCTTACATCCTCCTGGGTAATTTCCTCGTTATCAAGATATTTGGAGTTGCGGTTCTTCATGCTCTTAATATGCTGGCCTGCAATGCCCACGTATACTTCACCCATCCGGTAGCCTGCCTGTTCCTCGGCCTGCTGTTTTGCCAGCTCTATAGCGCTTACCGTTTCATCGATATGAACGACAACACCTCGTTTTACACCGCTCGATGGTGCATTGCCCAACCCCAGGATCTCGAACTTGCCATCCTCGGTTTTGCGTGCGATCAAGGCAACGATCTTTGTCGTTCCAATGTCAATCGCTGATATAAACTCCTTTTTTGCCATATTTTCTTTTCAACCTTTCTTTTGCGGTTTCTGAATAGCCACAGTATCCATTGCAGCCCTTACCGAGTCCCTGATTTGCCGTTCTTCCTGGCTCCACTTCCGCGCCACCACCTGGTTACTGTATCTCAGATCGATCCTCGAATAGCGATCCCAGCCCACATTCGGCAGTCCCTTTTCATAAAAAACTTTCAACTTTGTCAGTTTCCACTCATAGTTTCCTGCATCTCCGAAAAATATCCGCTGATCTCCTACTCTCGGGATGATCTCGAGAGTATGATCGGGATTAATGGTTATCTCCTCGATCAGGGCATCGAAAAAAGCCTGATCACGGATCGTTTTAACAACCTGAAACAAACTGTCTTTCAGAAATTTCTTATCACCCGATCCTGTGACCATCAAAACCCGGGCGGAGTAATTTTCAGATAAGGCCATCTCTCTACCGTCAGAGTCGATATAAAATGAGGTTAACGGACTGATAAACCTCATGACCGGTGTCCTCTGCCAAACCTGGATATAGAGTGTTCCATCGGGGGTGCTGTAAACCCTTGCATCTTTAACCCCCGATAGCATTTTTATCGTATTTTTTACCTGGTCGCGATTCAGGTCGTCCAGTTTATTGCCGGTGGTCCGGATCCCCTGTTTTGCCAGAATCCCTGTTACTTCAGCAGGAGAAATAAAATGGCTTTCGAGGCTGTCGGCTATGTTTACTATCACCCCATGGAAGGTTAGCTGACTCATCCGTTGTTCAGTAAACCAAAGACTGACACCCAGATAGGTGGCCAGTATAACCCATGAAGCAATATTTAACACCTTACGCCACATGCTCTTCCAGGTATTTAATGATGGGATCGCAAAGTTGGTCGATATCACCTGCACCGATGGTTAACAGGATCTCAGGCTGGTACGATTCAAGAGTTTTAATCAGATCCCCTTTAGCGCATAACTGCTTAGCATTCAGCTCTACCCGGTCGAATATCATTTTCGAATCAACACCTGGGATAGGCTTTTCGCGGGCCGGGTAAAGGTCGAGCAGGATCAGTTCATCCAGTTTTCCAAGTGATTCAGCAAATCCGCCGGCAAAATCGCGTGTTCGTGAATATAAGTGCGGCTGGAATATCCCGGTTATTTTACGATCGGGAAAGAGTAGCCGTATGGAGCGGATCAATGCATTTATTTCATTTGGATGATGAGCGTAATCGTCGATGTAAACGACTCCGCCCTTGTTGAACCTGACATCGAACCTTCTCACCAGTCCTGCAAATGCCTCAATTCCTTTACGAATTCCATCCTCACTGATTCCGGCCATCTGGGTGAGAGCCGCGGCAGCCACCGCATTTTCAACGTTTGTAATACCCGGTATACGGGTGAGTAAATCTTTAACAGTTCCGTCAGGGGTTACCAGGTCGAAACTGTAACCCAGTTCAACCTGCCGGATATTCCGGGCATAATAATCAGAATCCACGCTATCCAGACTATAAGTCAATACTTTCTGCTTCCGTGCAGAATCAGGCTGAAGGTGCAATCCTTGCTTAATCAGCAGTTTTGATTGCGGTTTTACCCGGTTTACGAAATCCGTAAATCCTATTACAAGAGTCTCATAATCCCCATAAATATCCAGGTGATCGGGATCCATCGACGTTATGCAGGCCATAAAGGGATCGAGCTGCAGGAACGACCGGTCGAACTCATCGGCCTCAACAACCGCCCATCGCGACAGATCAGAAAGCACCAGATTGCTGTTTATGCTCTTGCTGATTGCACCCAGAAAAGCAGTGCAACCCTCACCCGATTCAATCAGGATCTGAGCAATCATGGCTGTGACAGTTGACTTCCCGTGTGTTCCGGCAACGGCGAGGCTATCGTAGTTTCGTGTGATCAGTCCCAGTATTTCAGATCTTTTATGGAGCAGATATCCGTTGTCAATAAAATAGTTCAGCTCCAGCATATCCTTTGGGATCGCCGGAGTGTATATGATCAGCGTCTCCGGTTCCGACGGATGCTTCTGAATGGCAAACGGGACCTGTTCCGGATTGTCTTCATAATGTATATTGATGCCTTCGGATTCGAGCGCCAGCGTTAAAGGTGTTTGAGTCCGGTCGTATCCGGCAACAGCAATACCGCGACTGCGGAAGAACCGCGCCAGGGAGCTCATTCCGATGCCCCCGATTCCGAGGAAATAAACACGTTGTATGCGATCCAGTAACATAAAGGTTAAGAGGTTAAGAGGTTAAGAGGTTAAGAGGTTAGGAGGTTAAGAGGTTAGGAGGTTAAGGGCTTGAGTGGCGATTTCATTAACGGCGTTGGGTTTGGCAAACCGGATCATTTGGTTGGACATAGAAGTGAGCCGGGTCAGATCGGTAACGAGTGCGAGCATGTTATCAACAAGCTGATCAGGAGCCTCATTATCAGTAATCAGCATTGCTGCACCGGCATCCACGTATGCCCGGGCATTTTTTGCCTGGTGATTTTCTGCGGCACTGGGTAGAGGGATCAGGATGGCCGGTTTACCGAGCAAAGCCAGCTCCGATAAAGTAATCGCCCCCGAACGGCAGACCACCAGACTGGCAATAGCATAAGCGAAATTCATCTCATGAATAAACTCTAAAACCCTGATATTTCCGGTACCACAAGCTTCAGCGGCTCCTTTGGCCGTATTGAAAAAGGCTGTGCCCGTTTGCCAAATGATCTCAACGGGAGAATGGGCCAGTTTGTCGATATGTGAGAGAAGGCTATGGTTAATTGTCCTGGCACCCTGACTTCCGCCGAATATCAGGATCACGGGCAGGTTGCTGTTTATGTTGAAATAGGTTCGTACTTCATGCATCCGGCTTTCCGGGATCCGGAGATCTGTGCGAACCGGATTTCCGGTCAGCACAATTTTCTCCGACGGGAAATAGCGATCCATCCCGGGGTAGGCAACGCATATCCGGCCAACCTTTTGTGCAAGCAACCGGTTTGTTATTCCCGGAAATGAGTTCTGCTCCTGAATCAGGGTGGAGATGTTTTTCCTCGCTGCCACACGTAAAACCGGACCGCTCGCAAACCCCCCGGTACCGATGACCAGATCGGGTTTAAATTCCCTGATTAACCTTGCTGCTTTAATCATGCTCGCCAGCAAGCGGAAAGGGAAAATCAGGTTTTTGACCGACAATCTCCGGTGGAAGGCCGATACCGGCAACCCGATGATTTTATATCCTGCACGGGGAACCTTATCCATCTCCATTTTGCCTAATGCGCCCACAAAAAGAATCTCCACCGAAGGATCAAGCGCCCTTAGTTCATTGGCAATTGCAATAGCGGGAAAAATATGCCCGCCGGTGCCTCCGCCGCTCAGGATGATCCGATATGGTCTATTTTTCTTCAACTGAAGCCTCCTCATCTATAGATCTGCTGACACCAAGGATAATTCCCATCGAAAGGGCCGTAAAGAGGATCGAAGTACCTCCGCGGCTGACCCAGGGCAACGGCTGGCCGGTTACAGGCAGCAATCCTGACGACACCCCCATATTGATCATTGCCTGCATCACCAGGCCTATCATCAATCCTATTACCAGAAAAGCAGGGAATGTGCGGTCGCATTTTCTGACGATCACTCCCGCCCGGTACAGTAAGATCAGGTAGATAAACACCAGGGGAAGAGCCCCGAAAAGGAAACCGTATTCTTCAATGACTATCGCGAAAATAAAATCAGAATATGCCTGAGGAAGGGAACGGCGCTGAGTACTGTGGCCAGCGAATTTCCCGAACATTCCTCCGTTGGCAATAGCAATTTTGGCTTTATCCGACTGAAACTTTTCCTCGGGATTAGAATCCTTTGAGAAATGCTGTTCTATACGGTTTTGCCAGGTCTCCTCGCGGATACTGGCACCGGTAGCCTTTCCGATGATGACGAAAATCGCAAGAAGCAGGATACCTGCTCCCACCAGGCCTAAAAGATATTTAACCTTCACCCGGCCGATAAACAGTAAAACCAGGCTGGTAGCGAACAAAATAAAGGCGGTAGAAAAATTCTCAGGCAGGATTAAGGCGCAAACCAGGCCAATGACCAGCAAAACAGGCAAAAATCCTTTCTTAAAATCCTGTATTTCTGTCTGGTTCCGACTGAGAAAGCGTGCCACAAAAATAATCAGGGCTATTTTCGCAAAATCAGAGCTTTGAAAAGTTAAGCCGGTACCGGGAATTCTCACCGACCGTGTTGCTTCATTCAGATGTACGCCGAAAGCAAGCGTATAAATCAGGAGGATAACAGCAATCGCCAAAATCAAATTGGCTAAACTGCTGTAATGTTTATATGGAACTTTATGAATTATATAAATTATAAACCAACCTACAACCAGGAAACCAACATGCCGGACAATATGCATGGTAACATTCCCGCCGTCGCGATAAGCCAGGGCTGCAACCGAACTGGCCACCGCTATACCTGAATAAATAGTCAGGAATACCATGAGCACCCAGATCACGCGATCGCCTTTAAACAGTTGCAAAATGTTGCGCATGTATGATTAATGATTTAGGGTTGATGAATCAGAGGTTACGAACGGCGTTTTTAAATTGTCGTCCGCGATCTTCATAATTTTCAAAAAGATCAAAACTGGCGCAGCAAGGCGAAAACAGCACAATATTTCCCTCTTCGGCCAGGTAATAAGCAGTGCGAACGGCCTCCTCCATATTATCCGTATCAACCACGGTATCGATCAGATCATCGAACGATTGGTGGATTTTGGAATTGTCTTTGCCCAGACAAACGATGGATTTAACCTTTTCGCGGACCAGCGGATGGAGTATCGAATAGTCGTTACCCTTATCAATCCCCCCAACAATCCAGACGACCTTGCCTTTCATCGATTCCATTGCATACCAGGTGGAATTCACATTGGTTGCCTTTGAATCATTGATGAATTCAATGCCGTGTACCTTGATAACCGATTCAAGGCGATGCTCCACTCCCTGAAAGTCGGTCAGGCATTCACGGATTGCTTCTTTTCGGATGTCAAGCACGCGCGATGCAATTCCGGATGCCATGGAATTGTACGCGTTGTGCTTTCCTTGCAGTGAAAGATCAAATATTGACATATTGAAAGGATTATTATTAATGACAATGTTTAGTTCATCGCCTTCCACCCAGGCGCCCGGGACATAGATCTGATCGAATCCAAAGGGTAATTTCTGAGGCAGAATCTCCCGTTTGGCAATTTCCTCCCGGATAACCGGGTCATCACCGCAAAAGATAAAATGATCCTCAGTCCTCATATTCCGGATAATCCGGAATTTACTATCGACATAATTCCGGAAGTTATACTCGTACCTGTCGAGATGATCCGGTGTAATATTCATCAGGATAGCGATATCCGCCCGGAAATCATACATCCCGTCGAGTTGAAAACTCGAAACCTCGAGAACATAAAAATCAAAATCCTGCTCAGCCACCTGGCGGGCAAAGCTTTGGCCAATGTTGCCGGCCAATCCGACATTAAGACCTGCCTCTTTCAGGATGTGGTAGGTCATCAATGTGGTGGTGGTTTTTCCGTTAGTGCCGGTTATGCAGATATGTTTAGCACGTGAATACCTGGCCGCAAATTCCATTTCTGAGATAACCGGTATTCCTTTTTCATGCAACAACTTGATCAGCGGTGCTTTGTCGGGAATACCCGGGCTCTTGATCACTGTATTGGCTTCCAAAATCCGGGCTTCGGTATGACCGCCTTCCTCCAATTCGAAATCCATATCCAGCAAAGTCTGTTTGTAATCAGGTTTGATCTTTCCGGCATCTGACACCAGCACAGAAAATCCTGCCTTTCGGGCCAGGATTGCTGATCCCACCCCGCTTTCACCAGCTCCCAATATGACGATCTTCTCTGCCAATGCTATCTGATTTTTAGGGTTACTACTGTGATTACTGCGAGCAGGAGGCCGATAATCAGGAATCGTATAACAATCTTAGGCTCGGCATAACCCTTCTTCTGAAAATGATGATGCAGCGGAGCCATCAGGAAAATTCTCCTGCCTGCTCCAAAGCGTTTGCGTGTATACTTGAACCAGCCGACCTGCATCATCACGGAAACATTCTCGACCAGGAACACCCCGCAGAGGATTGGAATAAAAAGTTCTTTCCGGATGAGTACCGCAAAAACAGCAATAATCCCCCCAAGGGCAAGGCTTCCGGTATCTCCCATAAAAACCTGGGCAGGGTATGAATTGTACCACAGGAATCCTACGGTGGCTCCGATAAAGGCCGATACAAACACGGCGAGTTCGCCCGAATACGGGATGTACATAATATTAAAATAGTGGGCCCATTGGTAGTTACCCGATACATAGGCCAATATGCCCAACGTAGCCCCGATGATGGCCGAGGAGCCTGTCGCAAGGCCATCGAGCCCGTCGGTGATGTTGGCCCCGTTGCTGATGAATGTCAATATCAGGATGACCGCTATAACAAATACTAACCAAGTCCATCGGATACCCTTTTCACCCATCCAGCCTACCAGCCACTGGTAATTAAATTCATTGTTTTTAACAAATGGAATGGTGGTGGTGGGTCCCCTGCTTTCAACATACTTATAAGTCGGTCCATCCTGATTTTCTAAACCTACAACGCTATCATTAACAGTAACATCTGCTGTTTTAACCGGGATTTTATCACCCACCACAACGTCTTTCTGAAAGAACATGGTCAGGCCAACAATCAAACCCAGGCTCACCTGGCCTACAATCTTGAACCGGGCAGCTAATCCTGCCTTATTTTTTTTAAATACTTTGATATAATCATCCAGAAAGCCTATCAACCCCAGCCATGTTGTCGTTAAAAGCATCAGGATGATATAGATGTTATTCAATTTTGCGAAGAGCAAGGTTGGTAACAGTATCGCTGCCAGAATGATGATTCCTCCCATGGTGGGGGTGCCGGTCTTTTGCATCTGTCCACCGAGACCCAGATCCCGCACCGACTCACCCACCTGTTTAGCCTTGAGGTAATTGATGATCCGCTTCCCGAACAGCATCGATACGATCAATGCGGTAATTAGCGCCATGGCCGACCGAAACGAGATGTACTGGAACAAACCCGCTCCGGAGAGATTAAACCGATCAAGCCACGTACCGAGGAAGTAGAACATAGGTTAGAGGTTAGAGGTTAGAGGTTAGAGGTTTGGTGTCGTTCGTACTCAGACGTTCGAGCTCTTCGCGGTCATCAAAGTGGTGCTTCACCCCATTGATTTCCTGGTAGGTTTCATGGCCTTTACCCGCCAACAGGACAATATCACCTTTGCGTGCGAGGGCAACGGCGGTTTTTATGGCCTCATGGCGGTTGGTAATACTCAGCACCCGGGCTTCAGTCCCTGCCGGAATACCCTTCCGGACATCGTCGAGGATTTTCTCCGGGTCTTCTGTTCTCGGGTTATCCGAAGTAATGATAACCTGATCGCTCAAACGGCAGACAACCTCAGCCATCATCGGCCGTTTCCCGCGGTCGCGGTCGCCGCCTGCTCCGAATACGGTGATAATCCGGGTATCCTCCTTTTTCAGGTCCACCAGAGTGGTCAATACATTTTCCAGGGCATCAGGGGTATGTGCATAATCCACGATTCCGATTCTTTCATTACCCAGGAGAACGGTTTCAAGCCTGCCTTCAACGGGTTCCAACCGGCTCAGCTGGGTCAGGATATCGGTTTGATCCTGCCCGAGCAACCTGGCTGCACTGTATACAGCCAGCAGATTGGATACATTGTACCGTCCGATGAACCGTATCCAAACCTCTTTAGAGTCGAAGGAAACAAGTATTCCGTCAATATGCTGCTCAATCATCCGTCCCTCAAAATCTGCAGAGCCCCTGGTTGTGTAAGAATACTTACGGGCTGTACAATTCTGAAACATCACCATGCCATTCCGGTCCTCGGAATTTGTGAGTGCAAATGCATGGGTACCAAGCTGATCGAAAAAAGATTTCTTAGCTTTCAGATAAGACTGAAAATCAATATGATAATCCAGATGATCACGGGTAAGATTGGTAAAAATACCGCCGGCAAATCTGACTCCCTCAACCCGATGCTGATCCATGGCATGAGAGGAAACTTCCACGAAAACATGGTGGCACCCGGCCTTTACCATATCGGCCAGATGGCGCTGGAAAGTTATGGCATCAGGGGTAGTATGCGTGGCATCCGTTGAATCAAGATGTACACAAACACGAATGGTGGATATGAGTCCTGATGGATAGCCCAGGTTTTCAAACAATTTATACAGGAGAGTTGCAATCGTTGTTTTACCATTTGTTCCGGTAACGCCCACTACTTTAAGCGATTCCGATGGATAATCATAATAGGCCGAAGCCAGCAGTCCGATCGATTGACCCGCATTTTCCACCCGGACAATGAGGGTTTTGCCTGTTTCAAATGAGGGTAATTGCTCACACAGGATTGCTGCGGCACCTTTCTCAATAGCCTGTGCAATATAGCTGTGTCCATCGGTGTGGGTTCCCCTGATTGCTGCAAACAGCATTCCGGGGGCCACTTCCTTTGAATTAAGGGTGAGTCCGGTGATCATGACTTCCGGGTCTCCGATGAGTTCAACTATCCTGATATTTCCGATGAGTTCACTGAGCTTTTTCATAGGGCAGTGAGTTGAAATTCAATGATACCCACCGAATCGCGTGATGTTCCCGCTGGCGGTGATTGCGAGATGATCCTTCCTGATCCTTTGATTTTAACCTTGTAGCCCATGTTTTCCAGGACAGGAAGCACATCTTTGAGGCCCATTCCTATAAAGCTTGGCAATAGGGAGTCATTCTGATTAACCGGTTCTGCATGCAGCCTGTCTCCATCGCGGACGACTTGAGCCCATGTATCAGCCGGCTTTCCGCCACTGACCGGAATATTCAGGTTTTTCAGCAATTTGCTGGCATCTGACCAGTCGCCGGGAGAAACCACCGGGATCCTTTCCAGCGAAGTATCTTTTGAGGCCGTGAGATTTTTCTGCATTTCAAGGTTCGTGGCAAATACCTTATCGGATATCGCTTTAAATACTGATCCGGAAACAACGGCCCCGTAATAGGACGGACCTGTTGGCCTTGAAACAACCACAATACAGCTGTACCTAGGATTATCGGCCGGAAAATAGCCGACAAATGAAGCCCGGTAATCTTTTCTGCCGGCGTCATTCTTGTATCCTTTCGCTCCCTGGGAAATTACAGCAGTACCTGTTTTCCCGGCAATCGGATAAAGGTCATTCTTCAGGTTTTTGGCTGTACCATCGGTAACTGCACCCTCAAGCATACTTTTCACTATGGCCAGTGTTTCCCGTGAGCAGATAGAAGATTTCAGCACTTCTGTCTTATAGGGTTTTACAATCTGACTATGAGATTTAAGGCATTTCACCAATCTTGGTTTGACCATTGTTCCGTTGTTGGCAATGGCATTATAGAAGGTCAGTATCTGGAGGGGAGTTAGTTCCACCTCGTACCCAAAAGCCATCCAGGGAACCGTTGCTGCCGACCAGGTCTTGCTTGCAGGGGTTTTTATCCGCGGATCCTGTCCCCCTTCGATTTCGAGGTTCAGCGGCTTATTGATTCCCATTCCGTATATCCGTTCCAGGAAATGCTCCGGGTTTGAACCATAGTATTTTTCAATGATCCTGGCCATCCCGATGTTAGATGATTTTTCGACGACCTGTTGAACGGTAAGCAACCCGAAACCACCGGTATGTGCATCCGTAATGGGTTGATTATGAAGCGAAAACTTACCGCCATAGGTCTGGATAGTATCTGTCGGCTTAACATATCCATCTTCGAGTGCGGCCATGATGGCAGGGACCTTGAAGGTTGATCCCGGTTCGAGACATTCATTTATGGCGTAATTCTTTATCTCATAGTAGTTTCCGTCGTCAGCCAGTCCAAGATTGGCCATGGCCAAAATTTCACCGGTACTCACTTCCATAAGGACAGCGCAGCCATACTCTGCTTTATAGGTTACCAGGCAATCATGCAGGGCTGTTTCGGCGACATCCTGATAATTCACATCTATGGTAGTGACGACATCGAGGCCGTCAACCGGTTCGATCTCATTTTCGGTATTGAGGGGCATCCAGGTGCCACCGCCAAGTCGTTGTTCCAATCGTCTGCCATCGGTGCCTTTCAGAAAATAGTCAAACGAACCTTCGATACCCACCACCGTTTCGCCCTCGCTAACATACCCGATGGTTCTGCTGGCGAGCAACTGGTAGGGCTTTTCACGTTTGCTGACCGGGCTGAGTATCAGTCCGCCTTTGTATTGACCCAGGTTAAATAATGGAAGCGTTTGGATCATGCGTGCTTCGTCGAATGAAGCGTCCTTATGAAGCAGAACATATTGTTTGCGTTCGCTCTGGGCTTTCCGGATGATTTGAATGTACTGAGCAGCAGTTTTTTCGGGGAACATCCTGCTTAAACCGGCAGCCAGGTCAGGCAGGTATTTATCTAACAAGGTTTGATCCATCCCCGAACTATTTGGATCCATTGCCACATCGTACCGTGGCAGGGAGCTGGCCAGTGCGCTCTCATCGCGAGCCAGGATGTTGCCGCGGCTGGACGAAATCACCCGGTGAGTTTCGCTGACTGATTCAGCCTCAGCTCTCAGTGTTTCGCCGCTCACCATCTGGATATATAATACCTGTCCCAGAATGGCAAGTGCAACCAGGAAGGTTACGACGTAAACCACTCCAAGCCGGGACAATATGGATTTTTTTATTTCCACAGGTTTATTCGTCCATTACAATTTTATAGGGAGGTGTTTTGGCTTCCAGTAAAGGCAATCCCTGTTCGGTGACCATGCGGGTTACCTCCGATTGCTTGCTCAGTTCCTGGAGATCGAAAGCTGCCGATACCGATTCGGCGCGCATTTCACGAACCCGTTTCTCCAGCGACATGATCTGGCGCATAACATTTTCGCCCCGGTACTGATTGAAAATGTATAAAAGGATGGCAGTGGTAACGAACAGCAGAAAGGGGATCTGGCGGATAACCACCTCCTTCGACAAAACATTGCCACCCAGGAGGTCCTTAACGGAGAACTTCGACGATTCCTTAATCTCCTGCCGTGTAGGAATGAATTCCTTATTGGTTTTTTTATTCCTTTTAAACATTAGCCTGATATTCTGTTCTTTCTGCTATTCTGAGACGGGCACTTCTTGCCCTGCTGTTGCGTTCATTTTCTTCCGGGCCCGGAACGATCACTTTCCTGTTTACGGGTTTGAATGGGGTCATTGTATTGCCAAACAGATCGGTATGGATGACACCTTCGGGATTTCCTCCTTTGATATAGTTTTTCACCAGCCGGTCTTCGATCGAATGATAGCTGATGACCACCAGCCGTCCTCCTGGTTTCAGATGGCTGGCAGTCTGTTCCAGCATTTCATGAAGGCTCTCGATTTCATGATTAACGGCAATCCTCAAAGCCTGAAAAACGGGTGCCATCATTTTATTTTCCCGGTTGGCCGGGAAGAGCGGGCGCAGGCATTCGGCCAGCGAAAAAGTGGATTTAATTGGTTTTATTTCGCGGGTTTCAACAATTTTCCGGGCAATCCGGTGCGGATTATCCACTTCACCGTATTCCCTGAAAATTCTCTTGAGTTCCTGCTCGTCCGACTGCTGGAGGATATTGGCTGCCGTTTGTTTCAGCCCCGGGCTCATACGCATATCGAGATCGGCATCAGACCGGAAAGAAAAGCCCCGTTCCGGATTATCCAGATGTTCAGATGAAACACCCAGGTCGGCCAGAATACCATCGACCTGCTCATAACCCATATATTTCAGATAATTAGCGAAATAGCGAAAATTGTGTTGGACGAATTCGAATCGTTTATCGCTGATCAGTCTTTCTTTTACTGCCGGGTCCTGATCAAAGGCGATCAGTTTTCCGTTCCGGATTTGTTTGAGGATTTCGCGGGAGTGTCCGCCACCGCCATAGGTAAGATCCAAATAGATCCCATCAGGCCTAATAGCCAGTCCTGATACGCTCTCTGGAAGTAGTACAGGTATGTGGTAATCGATTGCAACCATTAGTCTTGATCATCCCACGTAAAATCTCCCATTACTTCTTGACCCAGGGACTTTCGGTCATCGCTATTCAGCTCAGTTGCGAGATACTGGGCTTTTGACATCAGCTCCACCCGGTCACCTTGTCCGGCCAGAACCACGTCACCACCCTGTCCGGGCATGAGCTTCAGTATGTCAAGGAACCGCCTTGGCAATAAAATGCGGCCTGATGTATCAAATTCCAGCTCGACTACGTCCCTGAAAAAATCTCGCCGGAAAAGATCATGTTTCGCATTGTAAGGATTTAATTTTCTTAAGGTCCTATCCACCAGTCGATTCCACACATTCTCGGGATACAGTACAAGGCTTTTCTCAAAGGCGCTCAGCTTTCCTACAAAAACCTCACCTGCCTCCGGCGGTGTCTGCTTTTTAAGCTTCGCCGGGAACAGGATTCGGCCTTTTGAATCCACCTTGCAATAATGATCGCCCTTGAACCGAGACATAAATCGTATTGATTTTGCGTAAAAATAAACACATCTTCCCACTTTCCCCCAATTTTCGACACCAATTTTTATCCTATGTTGATAACTTTTTGGGCCCTCCTGCCCGAAAGCCGGTCAGGTCATTGGTCATTGAGGTTAATTCGTACCTTTATATCAGCTAAAGATTAGACTGATTATGCCAGACCAATCCAACGACAACAAAATCCAACCAATTGATATCGAGAAGGTTTTTGCATCCAAAGACGCCAAGCTGCTCAAGCGGATCCCAAAATTCCTGATTCGTTATCTGAAGAAAATTGTCCACCAGGACGAGATCAATGAATTCCTCAGGCAGAATGAGGGATCTGATGGTATTGAATTCGTCAGCCGGTGTATTGAATTCATGGACCTTAAGGTTGAAGTTCGTGGAGCAGAGAACGTTCCAAAAGATTCGAGGCTCATATTTGCGGCGAATCACCCATTGGGCGGTGTCGACGGGCTGTGCCTGGTGAAGGCTATACACGAACATATACAGGCAAATCCCAAAAGCGTATCCAATGACTTGCTGATGAACATCAAGCCATTGCGCAGTTTTATGATTGGAGTTAATAAGCACGGGGGAAATTCGAAGGATAATGTAGCCGAGATGCGGCGGGTTTTTGAAGGCAACGACCCGGTCATCTTTTTTGCATCCGGCCTGGTCAGCCGCCGGCGATGGTTCAAAATTGAGGATGTTGACTGGAAGAGCACCTTTGTCAAGAAATCATTTCTGCATGAGCGCGATGTGATTCCCGTTTTTATCAGCGGCCGCGTTTCCGGTTTCTTTTACCGTCTGGCAAATCTCAGAAAATTCCTGGGTATCAGGTATAATATCGAAATGCTTTACCTGCCAAATGAGATGTTTAAACAAAAAGGAATGCACCTGATCATTAAATTCGGCAAGCCAATACCATGGCGATCATTCAACTCAAGCAAAAGCTCTGAAGAATGGGCTGCCGATGTTAAAAAACAGGTGTACGAGATGGGCAGGAACCTTTGATTGTTTAACTTTATCCCTCAGAAGACAAATTCCCATGAAACCGATCGCACCCCGTGTCAGCCTGCAAAAACTCCTGGCCGAATTAACCCCTGAGAGATATTTGCGTGAAACGAATTATAGCCATAATCAGATATTTGCCTTTACTGCTCATGAATGCCCGAACCTGATGCAGGAAATCGGCCGGTTACGTGAAATTTCTTTCCGCGAGGCCGGGGGAGGTACCGGGGATCCAGTGGACATCGACCATTATGACATCTCTGAAAACCCTTACTATCAATTGATTGTATGGGATCCAAAAGAGAAGGAGATTCTTGGCGGTTACCGGTATTTCGTTTGTACCGGGCTCGACTGCTCAGAGAAAGCAGAGCATCATCTGGCAACCTCCCACCTCTTCCATTTTACGCCCAAATTCCTCAAGGAATATATGCCTTATACCATCGAGTTGGGCCGGTCGTTCGTTCAACCGCTTTACCAGTCGACCCGCCTGCTGCGAAAAGGGATGTATGCGCTCGATAATCTCTGGGACGGGTTAGGCGCCCTTTGTCTCCTGTACGATCAGGCCCGGTACTATTTCGGCAAGGTGACCATGTATCCGGATTACGATCCCCATGGCCGGAACCTGATCCTTAGTTTCCTGAATAAATATTTTCCGGATCCCGAAAATCTGGTTGTTCCCCTGAAACCACTCCTGAAAAAAGAAGATCTGGTTGAGGTCGGGAAGGTTTTCAACAGCGGCAGTTATGAAGAAGATTATAAGATTTTATCGAAAGAAATCCGATCAATTGGATTGCGGATTCCACCTTTGATCAACTCCTACATGAGCCTGTCGCCAACCATGAAAACTTTCGGAACATCCATCAACGATGAATTCGGAATGGTCGAAGAAACGGGTATTCTGATCACGATATCTGATATTTACGAAGAAAAAACCCACCGGCATTTCGTTTCCTATATCCGCGACATGCTGCGCATCAGACCATTTTCGCTGCGTCATATACGTATCCGTTACCCTCAGCTCTTCCGCGAAGGACTCCGGCAGGCGAGGAAGCTAAAAAGGGGACAATAAAGTCGCAAAAGAGGGATAAAGTAACAATTTAGAGATTCGAATTGAGAGTTCTGAATTCTGAGGTTCAAGATTCAGGGAATAGTGCATGTATGGAAGGTTGCCACTAAGGCTTCCTCTAACAGGATGCCCACTTGAATCTGTAATTTCAGAATTCAGAATTCTCAATTCGAATCTAAACCTTGATCCTTCGCTTAATAGCCCCTCTGGTTTTTCCCTTCGTAGTAATTGATAAAGGACTGGTTAGCAACCTTATTCCCACCGGGTGTGGGATAGTCGCCCGTGAAATACCAGTCGCCCAGATCGTTCGGGCAGGCCAAATGAAGATTTTCAACGGTCTGGTAGATAATCCGGATTTCGGCATTTATCTTCTCGGAATGCATCATAGAAGCAATACGAGCTGAAATCTCTTCGAATGAGAAAGGAGCATATATTTCTTTAACATGATTGCAGATTTCCTCCTTAGGCTTACCCTGATCGGCTTTGCATTTCCGGTAAACCTGATGGACTATCTCCCATAATCCTCTGTCATTCAATAGCTCAATGGCTGCTTTGAAAGCGATGAAATCGCCCAGCTTGGCCATGTCGATCCCATAACAATCGGGATACCGGATCTGTGGCGAGGAGGAAACCACAACAATACGCTTTGGCTCAAGACGATCGAGAATCCTAACGATACTCTTCTTGAGCGTAGTTCCCCGCACAATCGAATCATCGATCACAACCAGGTTATCCACGCCCTTGCTCACTGTTCCATAAGTAATATCATACACGTGAGTGACGAGGTCGTCGCGGTCCTGGTCCTGGGTAATAAAGGTTCGCAATTTTGCATCCTTGATGGCAATTTTCTCAACCCTCGGACGAAGCCGGAGCAGTTGTTCCAGTTCATCCGGGGTAACCCCGGCAAGAATTTTCTCCTTGTTCATGCGGGCGACATGATCGTGCAATCCTTCGACCATCCCGTAAAAGGCCGACTCAGCCGTATTCGGAATATAAGAGAATACCGAATTCTCAAGATCGTGATCCACCTGGTTCAGAATCTCAGGAACCAATAACCGTCCGAGCATTTTTCTCTCCCGGTAAATGGTTTTATCAGATCCCCTGGAAAAATAGATCCTCTCAAATGAGCAGGATTTTCTTTCCTGTGGATCTCTCACCTCAACATCACTGATAAGGCCGTTGCGTTTGGCAATGATAGCATGCCCGGGGCTGACTTCCTGTATAAGGTCAGAAGAAACATTAAAGACTGTCTGGATAACAGGGCGCTCTGATGCTGCCACCAGGATTTCCTCATCGCGGTACCAGAATGCCGGCCGGATTCCCCACGGGTCGCGCATAATGAATGAATCACCCTGACCGGTCATGCCGGTAATGGCATACCCGCCATCCCACTTCTTGCTTGCCCGGGCCAGAATTTTCGATAGATCAAGATTTTCTGCGATCAGCGGGGTAATTTGTGATTTTTCTAAACCTTCCGCTTTGTATTTACGATACAAAGTTTCGACCTCAACATCGAGAAAATGGCCCACACGCTCGAGTATAGTCACCGTATCCGAATAATTTACCGGATGCTGCCCGATTTGAAGCAGTGACTGGTATAATTCATCGACATTGGTGAGGTTAAAATTTCCGGCGAGAACCAGGCTCCGCGATTTCCAGTTATTGGCCCGCATAACCGGATGAACCGTTTCCAGATTATTCCGCCCGAAGGTCCCATACCGGAGGTGTCCGATAAAAACTTCACCGGTATAAGGCACGCTCTCATAGGCAAATAAAGGATCCATCTCTTTTCCAGGACATTCGGCGAGAGCTTTCGCGATGTTTTCATGAATCACCTCAAAAACCTCCCTGATCGGTTCACGCTGGTTTGAGCGCTGCCGGTAAATATAAGGACTCCCCGGATCCAGATTGAGTTTCAGGTTGGCTACACCAGCGCCATCCTGGCCCCGGTTATGCTGCTTTTCGAGCAACAGGTAAAGCTTATTCAGTCCGTATTTCCAGGTGCCATATTTTTCCTGATAATAGGATATCGGCTTAAGAAGCCTGATATAGGCTATTCCGCATTCATGTTTTATTGGGTCGCTCATGGATCAATCCAGCGTAATTCGCGTTTGTACCAGATAGGCTTGGGGAAACCGGACAATCAGCATCTGTTTATAACGGTATGCATCCTCTTTTGTTCGGAATGTGCCAACCAGGGTCGAGAAATCAGGTTCATTATATTCCACATTCACCTGAAGGGAAAGCTGATTGAAAGCCTCTTCAAATTCTGCCTTCAGCTGATTGGCCCGCGACATTTCGCGGCCTTTATAAATCAGAATTCTCCATCCCGGAACGCTGCTGGTTTTATTGAATTCGAAATGTTTACGAAGGATGCTGGTAAGGCGCGGATCCTGTATCACCTTAACCTTGCCTGCAATTGTCCCGGATTCGAGCCGGTTAATGATCAGGTTAGCTGAATCGGTAACAGCCACCTTGCCTTTCTCTTCCTGTGCAAAGAGAGATATAGGTAAAATCAAGATAATCAGTAGTATAAATCCCGATAATTTCATCTTCCCCTGAATTTACTGATCGAGTTGGAACGACGCAAATGTACTAATTTATCCTATATCTTTGCAGCCGATCAAAACGCTGACAATCATGCCCAAAGTATATATAGAAACCTATGGATGCCAAATGAATGTGGCCGACAGTGAAACGGTTGTATCCATCCTGGCGAAGAGCGGATATGAAGTTGTGGATGACATGCATGCAGCCGATGTGGTGCTTGTGAACACCTGTTCGGTTCGTGAGAATGCAGAAACCCGGGTTTATGGAAGGCTGGCTGTGTTCCGCCAGTTGCGTAAGGCAAATCCGGATGTTGTACTGGGAGTCCTTGGCTGTATGGCCGAACGGGTGAAGGAAAACCTGATCACCAAACACGGTGTCAACCTGGTTGCCGGGCCCGATTCGTACCGAACCTTGCCCGATTTGCTGGCCAGATCGTCATCCGGCGGCAAGGCGATTGATGTGGAACTGAGCACGGAAGAAACCTACACCGGTATCTGCCCCACCCGGCTCGAGAGCAATGGGATATCCGGTTTTGTTTCGATCACCCGCGGATGCAATAATTTCTGCACTTATTGTATTGTTCCTTATACCCGCGGCCGCGAACGGAGCCGCGATCCCCGCGACATCCTGAATGAAGCCGGAGATCTGGAAGTCAGGGGATATAAGGAGCTGACGCTGCTGGGGCAAAATGTGAATTCCTACCGTTTCCAATCGGAGACCGTAGAGACGGATAATTATCCGTCTCTACAATCCGCTGATTGGGATTTCCCGAAATTGCTCGAAGAGGTGGCGATAGCGGTGCCTGGCTTGCGGATCCGGTTTACCACATCTCACCCGAAGGATATGTCGGATGAGACTCTTCAGGTGATTGCCCGCAATGCCAATATCTGCAGGCATATTCATCTGCCGGTTCAGTCGGGCAGCAACCGTATCCTTAAACTGATGAACCGCAAATATGACCGGGACTGGTATCTCAACCGGATACGGGCCATACGGCAAATCATTCCGGATTGCGGGATCACCACAGACGTATTCTGCGGTTTTTCAACCGAAACGGAGGAGGACCACCAGGATACCCTGTCCCTCATGAAAGAAGTCAGGTTTGATTTTGCCTTTATGTTCAAATATTCCGAACGGCCCGGAACTTATGCAGCGGATCACCTTCCGGATGACGTTGGTGAAGATGTTAAATCTGTCAGGCTGCAGGAGATCATTGACCTTCTGGGAGAAATCGGTTTGGCCAGCAACCGGGAGGATATCGGAAAAACCTTTGATGTTCTGGCCGAGGGAACCTCAAAGAAATCTAAAAGTCAATTATTTGGACGGAACCCTCAGAACAAGGTGATCGTTTTCCCGAAAGAAAACAAAAAACCCGGAGATTTAGTCCGGGTTCTTGTGATGGATTGCACCGGGGCAACCCTTATGGGGGTGCTGGCACCGCCTTCACCTGAGCCCTGAGTCTTCTATTTCAAGCAGTTGTGTTTGTTGTGTTTGTTTTGGTTATCGGTTCAGCTTGCTATTAATGAAGAGCTCCTGCGTGCCTCTCCTTATGGGGCAAGCCGTGAAATTCTCCAATACGATTCGGTATGCCGGTAAATAATCCTGTCGTGCAACCGATCATCCCTCCCCTGCCAGAACTCATAGTAATCCGGACTAAGCCGATAGCCTCCCCAACCCGGTGGGCGACGGATAACTGACAACTGACAACTGAAAATGGCCCAAGGTTCATCCCCTACGATGTACATTTTCGTTACCTTTACGGTCTGAAATTTTATCTTATTATGTACAGAACACATACCTGCGGCGAACTCAGGATCAGCGATGCCGGCAAAGTGATAACCCTGGCGGGCTGGGTGCAGAAAACCCGAGATTTTGGCGGAATGACGTTCGTTGACCTGCGCGATCGGTACGGCATCACCCAACTGGTTTTCAACATGGAAACCGACGCCGGCCAATGCAAACTGGCCCGGGAACTCGGTCGCGAATTTGTTATCCGTGCAACCGGGTTGGTTGCTGAACGGAGCAATAAAAACCCGAATATACCAACCGGCGATATCGAAATCTTCGTCGATACCCTCCATATATTAAATCCAGCCGAAACACCTCCATTTACTATCGAAGAAAATTCCGATGGCGGCGATGAACTCCGTATGAAATACCGTTATCTCGACATGAGGCGTGCCCCGCTGCAGCGGAACCTGATGCTGCGCCACCGCATGGCACAATCCGTACGGCACTATCTCGACCTCCAGGGATTCATCGAGGTAGAAACCCCGGTGATGATCAAATCCACACCCGAAGGAGCCCGCGACTTCGTTGTACCCAGCCGGATGAACCAGGGACAGTTCTATGCCCTTCCCCAATCACCCCAGATGTTCAAGCAGCTCCTGATGGTATCGGGTTACGACCGGTATATGCAGATCGTCAAGTGTTTCCGCGACGAAGACCTCCGCGCCGACAGGCAGCCGGAGTTCACCCAGATCGATTGCGAAATGGCTTTCGTGGAACAGGATGATATCCTCAACACCTTCGAAGGGCTCGCGAAACATCTTTTTAAAGAGGTATTGGATGTTGAGTTCCCAGGAAATTTTACCAGGATGCCCTATGAGCAAGCTATGAGCGAATACGGAAGTGATAAACCGGAACTCCGCTTCGGCATGAAAATCACCAACCTCTCGTCACTCGTCACTCTTCACTCGTCACTCTTCACTGGTCACTCGTCACTTGTCACTCGTCACTCTTTTCCCGTATTCGATGAAGCGGAGTACATTGGCGGTATCGTCGCCACCGGGTGCTCTGAATACTCCAGAAAGCAGCTGGATGAGTTAACCGAATTCGTAAAGAAACCGCAGATTGGAGCAAAAGGTCTAATCTATGTAAAATATAACACTGACGGCACGATTAAGTCGTCGGTCGATAAGTTCTTCGATGCAGCCGCACTGCAGGGATGGGCAGAGGTTACCGGCGCCAAAGCCGGCGACCTTTTGCTGATCCTGGCCGGAAAACGCGACAAGACACTCAAAGCCCTTGGTGAGCTGCGCCTCGAGATGGGACGTCAGCTTAACCTGATGGATAAAAATAAGTACGTACCCCTCTGGGTGGTTGACTTTCCGCTTGTGAAATGGGATGAGGAAACCAAACGTTTCTATGCCATGCACCATCCTTTCACTGCCCCGAAACCCGAAGACATCCCGATGCTGGACTTTGATCCGGGCAAAGTTCACGCAAACGCCTATGATTTAGTGATTAATGGTATCGAGATCGGCGGGGGATCGATCCGTATCCACGATTCCGGACTCCAGAAGAAGATGTTTGAAGTACTCGGATTTACCGATGAACAGGCTCAATATCGTTTCGGCTTCCTGATGAACGCTTTCAAATACGGCGCTCCACCGCATGGCGGCATCGCTTTCGGCTTCGACCGTTGGGCATCCCTCTTCGCAGGTCTCAGTTCCATCCGCGACGTGATCGCCTTCCCGAAAAACAATCAGGGCCGTGACGTGATGCAGGACAGTCCCAGCATAATCGACGATGAGCAGCTGAAGGAGCTCGGTATACGGATTGACGTGAGGGAGTGAGGACGTTAAGGACGTGAGGAGGTACCCTGATACCTGATAACCGACAACTGACAACTGACAACTGAGTAAATGGACGACAACTACTATATGAAGCAAGCTCTGGCCGAGGCACGGAAGGCTGCGGACCGGGATGAGATACCGGTAGGTGCAGTAGTCGTTGCCGGTACGCGTATTGTTGCCCGGGCTCATAACCTTACCGAAACCCTTCATGACGTGACTGCCCACGCCGAGATGCAGGCCCTGACCGCCGCAGCCAATACGCTCGACAGCAAATATCTGGATGATTGTACTTTATATGTAACTTTAGAACCCTGCATCATGTGCGCAGGGGCCACCTTCTGGACCCAGATCGGAAGAATTGTTTACGGAGCCTCCGATCCCAAACGAGGCTTCCGGCAAAATGGCGGAACCATTTTGCATCCCAAAACAACCGTCACCGGCGGGGTACTGGAGTCCGAATGCAGCGCACTGCTGACGGCGTTCTTCAAAAAGAAAAGGTAGTGGATCTCCGCCTGCCAAAAGTACCTCCCCCTGTCCCCGAAGTACCCTCCCCAACCCCTCCCTTATGAAGGGAGGGGCTTAGAACTTTTGCTTTCCTTTCGTACTAAAACGGGCAGGTGCTCCCATCCCCTCCTTCATAAGGAGGGGGCAGGGGGAGGTACTTTTAGAGCCGGGGCCCCCTCACGCTACACTGAGTTTTGCATCGCCTCCCTTATCTCCTCCTCCGTCGCCTCCACATTCACCCGGCATTTGCCGATCTCTTCGAGTAATGAAAAATTGATCCGGTTGTCGCGGTTCTTTTTATCGAATTTCATCCATTCGATCAACACATCCGTCTTTCTGATGGTATTGGGTGTATTTCCATACAGACGGGTGATCGTATCGCGGATTTCGATGACCGATTCGGATGGAAGTCCAAGTTTTTTCTGCGACAGGACGGCTTCCACGAGCATCCCGTAAGCAACGGCATAGCCATGTGCAAGGGGATGACCGGCGTGCAGGGATTCGCTCTCGAGGGCATGACCGATGGTATGTCCGAAATTGAGGGATTTTCGGATGCCATGTTCCTCAGGGTCGGCATCCACAATATCTTTTTTGATCTTCACCGATCTCCAGATTAACCGGCCCAGTTCTTCTTCAGAGTAATTATCGAAATCGAAATTTTTCAAATCCTGCCAGAGCTCCGGGTCAGCAATCAATCCTGCCTTCAGCATTTCGGCATAGCCCGACAGCAGATTTTCGCGATCCAGGGTACGGAGAAAAGGAAGGTGCAGAAAAACGTGCTTCGGCTGCCTGATCACCCCAATCTCATTTTTCAGTCCGCGGAAATTTATTCCGGTTTTCCCGCCTGCACTCGCATCAACCATCGCCAGCACAGTGGTGGGTATATTGATAAAGGTCAGCCCACGCTTAAAAGTGCTCGCAGCAAATCCACCCAGATCGGTCAACATCCCGCCGCCGATATTGATAACCAGCGAACCGCGGTCGGCTCCCTTCCGGCCCAGTATTTCCCACACTGCCAAAACTTGCTCAATGTTTTTATGCTCCTCGCCCGGTTCCAGAACCAAAATGTTCAGTTCAGGTATGGGCCGGAAATCCCGGATCAACGGCCAGCAATGTTTCCAGGTGTTGGTTTCGAAAAGCAGAAAAATCTTTCCATCCGTAAATCCGGCGGTGATCTCCCGCAAATCCGGCTTCAGATCACGGGTCATACTAATTTCGTTAATACGGTAAACGGTGTTCATAATGTGAAAAACTGGCGAAAGGTAATTAAATAATCCGCTACCTTTGAAACCAAAACCTATAGGAATGATTCAGTTTGATAATCTGGAGATCGCGTTCCGGCATAAATCCGACCGGGAATTAAAGTTCGCTTATTGGCTTTTCAGAATGGTGGGTAATCCTAAACTCGTTCGGTTAGGCAAGAAAATCACTTATCTGGCACTGAAACTTCACCTGCCGATTTCCTGGTTAATCAAACCTACCATTTATCGCCATTTTTGCGGAGGAGAAACCATCGATGAGTGCATGGTAGTCTCCCGCAATATGGAAAAATACAGGGTGAAGTGCATCCTCGACTATTCCGTTGAAGGCGGTGAGAGCCCCGCAGCCATCCGGGCAGCGTTGGAGGAAACGCTAAGGACGATTGAAAATGCCCACTTAAACCGGAACATTCCCTTTACCGTATTCAAGCCAACCGCTTTCACCCTGGAGCACATCCTGGAAAAAGGGAGCCTGGGTTCCCTGGTTTCCGCTGAGGAGCAAGCTGAAGCCGACAATTTCCGGGACCGCGTCGAAACACTCTGCAAGGCAGCCTACAACGCAGATGTTCCCATCATGGTGGATGCCGAGGATGTCAAATTCCAGCCGATGATCGATGAGGTAGTCACCCGCATGATGGAAAAATACAACAAAGAAAAAGCCATCGTTTACAACACACTGCAAATGTATCGCACTGACCGGCTGGATTTTCTGAAACAGGCCTGGCAGAAAGCCGTCGATGGCAACTATTATCTGGGAATCAAATTTGTGCGTGGGGCTTACATGGAGCGGGAACGCGCACGTGCCTTAAAATACGGTTATCCCAGTCCGATTAATCCCGATAAGCCCACAACCGACAGGATGTACGATGACGGTCTGCGATTCACGGTTGATCATCTCGACCGGATATCGGTTTTCAATGGCACTCACAATGAGGATTCAAACCGCCTTCTTACCGAACTGATGGAACAAAAAGGCCTTGCCAAAGATGAACCTAAAATCTGGTTCAGCCAACTGTTTGGAATGAGTGATCATGTCAGTTTCAACCTCGCTGCAGCCGGATACAATGTGGCTAAGTACCTGCCATACGGGCCGGTCAGGTACGTACTTCCCTACCTGATCCGCCGCGCAGAAGAAAACACTGCTGTTGCAGGGCAGAGCAGCAGGGAGCTGCAAATGGCCCGAAAGGAATACGATAGAAGAAAAAACGTGAGGACGTGAGGGCGTTAAGGACGTGAGGACGTTAAGGACGGGAGGGCGTTAAGGACGTAAAGATTGCCTCGGAGCACCTGTCATCCCCGCGAAAGCGGGGATCTCTTGACGCTGCACTGAGTTCATTTATAATTTTAGAACGAAAAGCAATGGAAATAAATAATGAACGCAACGCCTCAATAGCCAAGGCGATCCTGATCAGCACCCCCTTTGTCCTGCTGCTTGGAACCGGTTTACTGGCAATATTCCTGGTGATATACACCTGGATTCCGACAATCATATCAGGAATCCTGGTGATTCTGGGCTGGAGCATAACCGTCATTCTAAGGCTCACATCAGTCAAGTTCCTGTTCAGCGAAGACACGATTTCGGTTCTTTATTATCCGATCAGTCCCATGACTTCTAATTTCAAACGAATAGATATCGCATCAAATAAGCTGTTAAAATATGAGATCAGAACCTCGTTGATGGGATTCAGTAAGGAATTGATTTTGCATGAAAGCATAGGCGGAGAAGATGCTTCTTATCCGCCCGTTTCCATTACCCTTTGCGG
>Ga0265292_1000777_pt1 | contig 36528 bp, 26 predicted proteins | sample Munlanlewell296A_FD_189080 | JGI IMG/M metagenome (GOLD analysis project Ga0265292, IMG submission 189080) | Leachate microbial communities from a municipal landfill in Southern Ontario, Canada - Leachate well 296A | ecosystem: Engineered > Solid waste > Landfill > Unclassified | place: Canada... | reverse complement strand
ATAAAAGGAAAATACGGAAGTAGCGTACGCTCTAAAAAAGTAAGAACCATAAGAACAGAAATATATGGCAGGTTAACCTGCCACAACTTATTTTCTTACTTTCAAAGACTTTTAGGATGGAGCCTATTTTTTCACAAACTTTATAAGTTATCTTCCTCTAAAGTTCATTGTATGGGAACTGCAGAAAAAGAGTGGTATAAAAATTTTTATAATACTGTTTTAAGGTGTATGAATTCGTTGTACGATATACATTCTGAAATTGCTACATACGTAGATAAGGCTACAAATTCTGGGTATTTCTTATCAGAAAAATTTTGTAAACTTCTTGAACGATGCCATAAAAATGAAATCACTATTCTCAGTATTATTGATAGAAACCTTTCTAAAGCAAAAAAAGAAATTGAAACACATACGAATGTCATTCATGCAAACGTCAAAGATCAAGAAATCATTCAGGGAATGGAATCTATCCTTAATGTATTAGCAATATATGAACGCGATGTTGAAATAATTAATAGAAGATTATTATTACAACAAAAGTTTTGCAGTCTTAAAACAAAAGAATCACTTAAAATATTTATAGCTGCATGGGATGACGAAGTCAAAGTACAAGAAGAGATTATTAAAGAGTTTGTTAAAAGTTCTAAATATAGACCTAAACTGGTCGCTGCATTAAAAACATTAAAACAGGGTGTTCTTGCAGGAGCCGGAGCTGCAGGAGTATTATACATTGTTAATACATTCTTTTTTAACCCGTTTCATTTAGAAAATCCTACTGAAACTACCCTAGCATTAGGATTACTTGCAACACTTATGACCTTATCCTATGAAATGTCCTCTTGGCAAGAAAAAATTAATCAATTGACAAACAACGCCATTATTAAACTCAGGTACTACACAAAATAAAACTAATAGTAATTCTCCGACCGTGTATTACATTTAATAGTGTCTTCGATTGTGACAGTTGGGTGTGGTAATTGGGCGGGGCTATCGATTTTTTATAATTTTTATTCTTCTAGAAAATCTTCACTGATCTCGAACTCATCTTCGTCTAACGAATTGCTTGTCACGGTCTTTATAGGTGTCTTTGATTCCTGTGTTGCAGGTTTTTGTACAGTGACCGGCGGTATATTTCCATCGTATTTATTCGTCTTGAGTGTGACTTCTTTTGCATGGTCGAGTTCTTTCAATTCCTGGACAGGATCAAGATCAGTATAGACCAAGTCTGCCGTGAATTCGAGTCTTCCTGTGATATTATTTTTTGCGCGTCCGAGAACTTTTGCTTGTACGCCAAGGAGATCTGTCTTATATTTTTCGAATAAATCAGGTTGCAGACGTATTGCATCAATTTCTGCATCAGTAAGTTTCAAAAGTTTTTGTGTCTGCGCCTTCCATAAGGTCACACGTACATTTCCTGTTCCGTCATCGAGGTAGATGGAGACAACATAATTATGGTTCGGAGTTACTGCGCCGTGTACATCGCACATGAATGCGTCACCGGTAAGTCTTGCACGTTTATTACATTGTGGGCATACTTCAAAAAATTTGATGTCAAAGACTTGTACAATGGTTCCGAGTATTTCACCACTCGTATTTTCCTGTAATTCGCTCACGTGTTTTTTATCATATTCGACATGTTCACGGGTAATAATCGTAACATCTGCAGGGTTGATGATGATTTTACTGCTATCACCCATGTGGAGTTCTTTGCGGCCCATATTATCACGGACATATGCGCCTTTGATTTTGAGTACATCTTCTTCTTTTATCTGGGCAAAATCATCTGTCTTATCATTCCAGAACACGACGCGAATAGATCCTGTCTCGTCGCCGAAGAGTAGATTTGCGACTTTTCCTTTACGTTTCTCTGTTGCAAATTCACGCATTTCGTACTTGCGTAATACTTTTCCTGCAACATCAACTGATCGCATCCCGATAAGAATATCCTTGATTTTAAGATCGCCCGACATATCAAAAAGCTTGATTCCATGTTCGTTTGCAATAATATGTGCTGCGCCATCCTCACTGACCAGACCATAGAGTGCTTCGACCTTCTGGCTGATCTGCGCCTTGATTTCAGCTTCTGATTGTCCGGTCTTCTGGCTGATTTTGAGTATAATATCTTTTAATGGAACACTTATCATCATAAACCCCCTCTAGAAGATGTATTTCCTTTATTGTTTAAATGTGTTGCGGTTATACCTTGCACTAGCGTACTATTAAAGGAATTCCTACCATATAAGCATTTCCAATACTTAAATCATGGCTAATAATACCGTAGGGTCCATTGCTTGTGAAAGGGATTGTTGTTTCAAATCCGTCGGTCGTGATTATCGGGCTATAGGGTGCCCGTACATCGTAGAGTATATCTGATTTTTTATCCCAATATTCAAATATCTGATAATCTATTTTTCTATCCATAATATCCGTTCCGTCGATATAGATCTTGACAGGATCCCATATCAGTCGCACTTTTTGTTGTGCTTCTGATTGGAGTGTATCTTTAAACGCCACTTTAAGATTGACAAATCCGGGTTCTAATAAATCCTGCACTACAATCTGTTGCATATTGCCGCCGAGTACTACTTGATCTGTTTCAATCTCATTGCCTGATGAATCTATCGCCGTAACAAGGATGAATCGTTCTGCATTACTCTTCGTATCGCTCAGTGTCGTATCAGTAATGACCGCAAGATATCTCTTTTCGTTTTTAAGATAATATAATTGATTCTCTTCCAATGAAACATTCTCTTCTTTGCCGTCTTTTATAAATTTATATTTGAAAATACAATAACTCCCTTTCTCACTCGTTTGCACTTCGCATACCGGGTCTTGTATCATGCTCATGGTGTCGTAGGTTATAGGGATGCTGTTGACAATATCAAGGAGATGATAAGGAACTGTTTTTTTGACATCGACCATTTTTTGCGGAGGAGTCAAATCAGCATTCTTCTCAGCAATATACACCGCATAACTCGTTACATCTTTTTCAGTATTTGCATTCCAACTCACAATAACTTTGTTTCGTGCATGTTTCATATTTGCAAGCGTTACGCCCGTAACAGGAATCGGTGCCAAGGGGTCGCGCAAGGTAAATGCAAATTTAATAATCACTGGTTTTTGGATGATTTGTGCAGTGCCATTAATTGTTTCAAGTTTTTCGTAGGTATAATTCGTCTTTAAACAGAGTCGTACTTTATTATCGACCTTTTGACAGGTTGGCGCATTAGCGACTCTTTTAGACGTATACGTATCCACCCCTTTATAGAGCGGAATTTCAGTGAGTGATAATTCTTTATCGAACGGGTTGCTTTCTTTATCCATAATCGGGACAAGTGTAGTGAATGTATGTTTGACCTTATCGTTCGTCGTATAGGTGAATGTTGTTTTGTCTGTTTCTGTTTTGACTATCACTAAAAAATCTCCTGTAGTGTTTTGTGCAAGTCGGCATTGACAATTTTCCTGTAGTCCTTGAACGCATTGTTCAACACTTTCCAGATATACTGCAATCTGTTCCTCATTCCAATTCTCTTCGCAACCATCCTTCTCGAGCGATACATTGATTCCTTGCGTTGCATATACTGAAGAAACCGTGGTGTTGAATAATGCCATTTGTGATTTAACGCAATCAATAGGTAATGCATCACTTGTAGTACACTTATCCATTGTTGTTACAACAAATCCTTTCAGATGATTGATGAGTCGCATATCAAATGGAATCGTGGTTGTAAATGAGGGAGTGATGCTATAAGTTCCAAGGAGTCCTTTACCTTTTATTTCGTCATTAGCGGTTTGTTGATATTGTGATGTTTCAGTACCCGTATATCCCCATGCCCTCGCGTATCGCATGACTTTTTCTACATATTCATAGTCAGGATATCCGGTACATCCACTGGTTTGACTTCCACTTGCAGGGGGGTTGTTATCTCCTCCCCCATTATATCGTCGAAGTGCCGCGTTCCAATTTTGATATTGTTTTGAAACAGGACCAATACATTGTGTACCGCACGAACTTTTACTGCCGCAACTCACATACTTTCCTGCTGTACGACAATTTACCTGGCATGAATAATAGATTGTTTTTCCTTGCGCGCGAATATATTCATATTTAATGATTTTTATTCCTGCACGTATCTGACATTTAGGGTCGTTTTGGAATTCTTGCCATGTGCATTCGTTGCCTGCAATGCTCTTAAACGTGGCTTCAATTACTTGGGTAAGACCATATGCTCCTGCAGTGCTTCCTGCGCGAGGGTTTCCCCCCGATTCCTGGGTGATCAATCCAAAAATTATTGGCGAGGGGACGCCTTCGCTCTGCGCAGTATCTTGAATATATTGGATAAGACCGAGTGTTTCTAAATTCTTTTTAGTCTTATCGAGATTTGCGCGTTCCTGCACCGATAGTGCAGGTGTTGCAGTCGTCGTAGGTAGTGCAGTATTACTTGGCGCATTTGTTGTGCTTGTTGCAGGCGCAGTGGTGCCGAGTGGTTTATTTACTTCAAGCGTCACAATTTTTTCAAATGTATTCGTATTTCCTTTGATATCGCTTGCCTTTGCAGCAAAGTTATACGTATACATTGAATCGTCTGTAGGTGCAGTAAGTACGCATGTTCCCCCGAGACGTGATTTTTTTGCAGTCTCAGGATCAGTCGTGAATGTGCATTCAATATCAATATTGTTGTAAGGATCAGAGGAACTTTTTGTATTTACGGTGTATTTTGTTGTCGGAGAAAATAGTATGACTTCTTTTTTCGTAACACCCTGTATAGTTATACTACCTTGGATATCGAGCGTTGGCGTAATTGTCACACAATCCTTTCCACTATTATCGATGGTTATGCTGATTTTTACTTTCTGATCGCCTGTCAGATATCGCGGTTTGATAAAGAAATTGCTGATTTTCCAGTCGGTATTGTCTGTTGTTTGACAAATAGTTTGTCGGGGGAGGAGTGCACCATACTCATCACAGAATTTATAGAAACAACCCGTACCGTCTGTTGCACATGATGTTGTTGCAGCGCAAGTATTTTTATTACAAATTGCTGAACACGCTTTACTCGTTTGATCAATATCTAATTTAATATTATTTGCCGCGAGAGTTTCCGGGGTATATATGCATGCAGGATTAATAACTGTACGTTTACCGCTTGTCTGAATTCCTGAAACCCCACCAATCAAAATATTACTCGTTATCTGTTTTGGTGAAACCTCGAGATGAAGGTGAAAACTTCCTTGTTGAGAACCTGTGTCGCCGACTTCGCCGATTTTTTGTCCTTGAGTTATCACGTCTCCTATTTGAACATCAACTTTACTCATATGGAGATATGTTGTACTCATACCTCCATGATCTATGATCATACCATTATATCCTTCGATTGTTCCGGTAACTGTACCGTCTGCAACAGCAACAACAGGTGTTCCTTTCGGCGCAGAAATATCTATCCCTCCATGATTCGTACTTCCGCCAGAACCTTTGCCGCGATATCCAAAACAGCTCACAACCCGATACCATCCCGGAACAGGCCAGATAAATTGTCCCGCATATGTTCCTTTATTTGCGGCATATTGTTGCGTATCAATATTATCTTGATATTCACGATTTTTATAGACGAAAAAATTATATTTATCTGTCGCAAATGCACGGATGGTCGTGTCTGCATATGCAGAAGAATAGTGGAGCGTATGACGTATTTCTTTATTCAGATTCTGATTTCCTGAGACAATAAGCCTTGCGTTCATCGCGTCATCAAGATACCCTGAGAATGATTCTTCAGTTTGGGGAATACACTCTTTTTGTTCCGAGGTCCATAGATTATAGACATACATCCCACATTTGGGTCCGTAATCTTCCTCTCCGTTCGACGGCAATACACTTACCGCGCCGTTTTTTGCAAACATATCAAGCGCTTCGCTGCTTGCATAATTTGCCGTTTCATCAATATAGATAAATGCCTGATCGCCTTCAATTACTGAATCGATCATTCCTGATTGATATGTTCCAAGGTGTTCATCAGTTGTCTTATCCTTAAAATAATAGCCGAGGAGAATGAATGCACTGATGAGCGCGACACTTACTGCAATCACTATTCCGACGATAAATACTTGTCCTTTTTTATTGGATTGCCTATGCTTTTTATTTTTCATTCTTATCTAAGTAAAGTATTCTTAGTTTTATGGTAAGCGGTGTAGTCCACCGCGGGATTGTTGCTGTTGAAGTGATTGCACTTGGTGGAGCATAATTTCCGCTGATGTCACGATTGATGGTGAAGGATTCTGATACGTCCTCTCCTTTTATCGCAATATTTATCGACTGTATCACCCGCGAAATATAATATTCTCCTTGCATACGTCCCGTATATCTATTGATCCCACTAACATAATAATTGAATGCGCGCTCTGTCCGGGTAAAATTATTCGTGAGTGAATCTTGCGCGATGACTTCGGCGATGGTTAAACCTGTCTCTTGCCCATCCTTAAGATACGGTGCCCGGAGAAATGCGTCAAGCATTAAGGATATGTCCTTATTCTTGAAATCCTCACTCACCTGATTGGTTGAATTTTTCTTTGTTGCCCAGAAGAGAAGAAACATCATGAGGCATATGACTACAAAAACAAGTATCGCCCAGAAATCGACGAGGAGATCTTCACCCTTCTTTCCCTTGATGAACGGGTTTCTTTTTTGTTTATGGAATATTGTTTTCATGATGCCTTATTTCTAACTATTCGGAACGATTACCTCGACAATAAGTGTACAATAATAATATGGTGGCGTACTCGTTGTGTCATAGCACGTGACTGGAAATTCTTTGATGACCTGTATACCTGATCCTTTACCATAAATTCTTGCAGTAATCATGTTATAGAGATTTTCAAACGTATTCCTATTGATGTACGCGTCCTTGATAAAAATCGCCGTGCCATCCTGTTGTGGTTTACTGACAATTTTGATTTTTGCTGCAGCATGGCGTGTCGCACTATACGAGATTGATTTATCGAGGCGCGTATCATTCACTTTTGCAAGATCGACAATCCCGGGATATATGCGAAATGTTTTTTCATCCTGATACATGATTGCATCACTATAGACAATGCGGTTTGCGAATGTTTCTGCCTGCAATAATCGCGTATCAGCTTTATTATTAATATAATACGTGATGAGGAGGAAGAAGGCGAGGAGTGCAATCATGAGAAATCCGATACGAAAGGCATTTTCGAGCAGATATTCTGCCTGTCCTTTCCGGTTATTTCTCATTTGATTCGAAATTCTTTTGCTCATTGTTGTTTTTTTTTGTACGAATTATTATGGTTTTATTTTTTTACCTCTTATTTCATCCCATAATACGTGAGAACTTCTGTTTTTATGATTCCTGCAAATGTGTTTGCGTCAGTTTTAAGTGCGTCATCGTCGAGTGTGATCAAAATCCAGGGTTCGCGTGCGTCAGGCGCAAGTAATGCTCTATCGTTAAGATATTTGACGAATGTAGTATTTGCCGTCATACTGAGTTCGAGTGTCGAAGGCGCATATACTTGTGTCTGAACAGTGCTATTTATATTTGTTTGGCTATATTTTTTTGCAAGCATACAGGATAGTTTTTCTGCGCGAAGCCGCGTAGCATCATCACTATACGTGATGGTGAAATTTGCTTTTGGCGCATGATACCAGAGTACGGAAAGAACAGTTGTGCTCGTTGTTTCACTTCCATATTCTCCTATGATACTGGTAAATGATTGCGCATATTCCTTTACATCCGGAGTTAGGGCAGTTGATCGGATTTTTGTTGTTTTATCGATTGTTTTTGCGGTATCAAATGATGCGCAGGTTTCAAGATATTTTGGTTCGTAGGTTCCAAGACGAAAATCTGTTCCAATTTTTGAAAGTACGAGAAAATCCGAAATGACGAATTGGTCCGATACCATAACAGTCTTTGCTTTAGCATAGGGCCAGGTATAGGATGAACGCGAATCTTCTTTTGGTGCCGTATAGACTTCGATGCGATTTTTATTGAGGACGAATTCAAATGCAACCTGATTTTGCGGCACATCCTCCTGCGGTTTTAGCGCATAATTGATGACAAAATCTCCTTGATTGATGTTTTCAATATCAGCCATGAGCCCTACATCAACTGCATAATATTTTTTCCAATACGAACTATTACTCGCAATTCCGTGAACAGACATGGTAAGAAGAATGACAACTATTCCCAGTGCAATCATTTCCCAGATGAGAAAATATAATTTGTCCTCCATCCCTCTTTTATTTTTACGAAACATTCGTTAACTCACCATCGCCCTGTTTTGTAGAGAAGGACGTTTAAATAGGTTGTGGTTTATGGCGTCGAAGCAGGAGGAGCAACACAACCATAGATTGGGTCGAGATAGTTAGTTGCGAGATCAGTACACTCGGCTTTAGTATTGGGATTTTTGATTTCAGTAACAATCATGATTCCACCTTGTACGTGGGATGCAACTCCACAGGTTGTTTTTAATGTATTTATTTTTTCTTTACACTCTTCGGCGAGATTGGATTTGCATACAAACTCTTTTTTATCTTCAATCGTACATCCCTTCCCGGCACCAACATTGCATCCTGTCTTATCATTCATACACCCCGCATATCCTCTGCTGTCTTTAAGAAGGTAAATCTTTCCCCCATCACCAATTACTGAAACATAATCTTTACATTCAGTAAGTTGTTTGCACTCTATAATATTGATGCATGTCTCTTTGCACAATGCCGCGGTTTGATCATAGACACATTGTGTTTGTCCAAGTTGCGTCGAACTTTGACATGTTGCAGTTGATGTAGTAAGTATCTCACCCATGCCTTTATCCACACATGCAGCATTCGAATGAGCAGGACATTTCGGATTTTTATACTTCTTATCATTTGCAATGTTTGTATCTGTTGCGAGCCAAAGATTAATTATTTTACTCTTACTCGCAGGATCTGTTGTCTCCGCAATAATTAAATTAAGAAATTGTGTATCTGTTCCAGCGATATATGCTGTTCCACTACGTTCGCAGCCACCACCCAGTAATGTATCAGTGAGGAGTTCGAATGCTCCACGCTTAAAGGCGGTTTTAAATGTTCGACATTCTATAACGTCATTTTCGGGGTCTTTAGAGTCAGGATCATCACTATAAAGACATATACATGCGGGTTGTTTTCCGCCGACAGTACAGGCATTAGGCCTAAGGATATCATCACACCCTCTCATTTTATTTTCATTCTCTTCAAAGATAATAATCTGATAATCTGTTTTGAGATACAGCATCATTCGAGAAGAATCATAAGATTTATTCGAACTAAGTTTAAGATTAATGGTATCATAGAGGAGTCCTAAACTCTTTTTTGACGCTTTATCTGCTCCAGGAAATATTGACTGCCAAATCTGTGAGAGAAACCAGAAGAGGAGGAGGATGAGGATTATTGCTGCAAGCACTTTTAGGAGTATCTCGTAGAGCATATTCCCTTTTTTTTGACGGCGAAGAAGTCTCATTTTTTTTTTTGATAGTGTGATATCCTATGTTTTTATACAACACCTGGTGAGCGAGAGATTGCTTTCCGGGGGACAGAGTTTGAATGCAGTACTTGTTGCTTCTGTTTCAGTTGCAGAATCACATTCTACTCGGCATTCACCGGTTACGCCAGTACATGCTGTCTTTTCTTCTGCGGTGGACAAAAACTTCGGAAAAATAAGATGGAGGATATATGCAAAGAGTGCAATTGTAGCAATAATCACAAGTATCGTGATAACAGTATCCCACATATTTCCTTTTTTATTCAACGTTCTCATGGTTGGCATAATGGCATTGTTCTTTGATGATCCGCACATGCAGTAATCGAGTCATAGTAGAATTCTACTCCTGAACATAATAATCCTGCGGATTTCGGGTCAGTTGCTTTTTCGCCATTGTCCTTAAAGCAGGGAACAGGAAGATTTACACATCTCTTCTCGACGATGTTTAAAACTGATTTGAGACAGTTCGTGAGACTACCTGCAGCAATGAATGGGAGCGCGGAACTTTTCTGAATGACAGTGTTTCCTAATTTATCCTTGGCGCAGAATACAATATAGAGATTGCCTTTGAATCCTTCTCCTACAACATATTGTCTATCATTAATCGAGGATAGAGTATCATTAGTAATATTCAGTATTTGTGTATCATCGGTCGTAAATGCTGCTTTTGTTGCATTCTGAAAATTTAATCCATTGCAATCTTTTTTGAGTCCAGTGATGGGTGTATTGTCGCGTAAAAGGAAATATTTAAAGTTTTTATCACAACCAATCCCTGGACCATTCAAACTTTCATCTTTACATGAGACTTCGACAGTATAACTTGCAAGATAGATATTTGCCGTAGGGATCGGACTTGCATCGATGGCGAGTTGCGGTGGTGATTTATCGAATTTCTTATCACAACAGTAGAGTGCGTTACTCCCTGTTCCTGGACAAAGACCGGTGAATACTTTTCCTGAACTATATGTTTCAAGTGCAGTTTTTTCTGTCGCATCGCAGGTACATGCGAAATTTAGGGTGATTGCTTTAGAGCCGCAGTAATCCTTGCGGAATTTGGTGTTTGCATTATCTGCGCAATATTCACACTTACTCACACAATCACCTTTATAGTCATAGACATTATTAATTGTTGTACCTTTAAGAGTACATGACTCTCCCTCTTTTTCAAAGTTAATTCCGTTCGGGTTTACGGGTGCCCCTGTACCAGACGAACCGCCTACATCATCATATTTAAGGCAACATTTCAAATTCTTATCTTTGCCTTCGCATCGTGCGGTTCCATGCTCATATTCTGTCTCAATATCACAACTCGATACTGCTTTGCATGCAACAGGACATTTTGGGGAGACTGTATTGATTAATTTGTCAAGAATTCCCGTAGCATAGAGTACTCCGAGAATTATTCCGAGAACGAGGAGCATTAATACGATATGCAGAAAATTATCCCATACTGCTGATCCTTTTTTATTCATTTTGTATTGAAAAATTGTGTACAACATTTTTGTTCTTTATCGCATGCCCATGCGAAGTTAGTCGAATACCCTTCTGGGCACGCATCTGTAGTACCGGTGCATTTCCCTTCATGTGCGTCACAGGAATTTGCTTTAATGACTGTCCCACTTTGTTTGATGAATATGAATGCAAGTACAAGAAGTATAATTAATACCAGAGCTGCGATGATCATCGTATTCATCGTCAGTTCTACACCGTTCTTTTTACGAGTGATCATGGGAAAAAAGGAAAGAATAAAAAATTATACTATTTTACAGCAATACGTATTTGGTGAAGTCTTACAATCACTTGTTGAGGTTATTTGCTTTCCTTGTTCACAAGGTGTGCTACCACACACCCCTGCTTGCGTAACACATGATTTTGTGGTCGTTTCACTGACGTTGCCGCCGCTTCTTACGACGAGGAATGCCAGAATTAATAGAATAAGTAGGCCAATTGCCGCAATAATGATCACATTCAGTGACATTTCAACTCCTTTTTTATTTTTACTATTCATGTTCATACACCTCACGATATGTATAGCAAATAACATCATTAATCAGTACAATTTGATGTTATTTGCTCGATAGTAAATTGCTTTCAAATATATTAATGTTAAAGCAATTTACTCTATATTAATATGTATCCGATATACTTCTCATTCTTAGCGTCGTATATTTATAAACTTTTTGATGATTTTCAAGAAAACGAGGAGATTCTAAGAGACTTCAATGATGAGATAGTTCTGTTGATTGTAGAGTATGAGTCCATCAGCCGGGCTATTTGCGCTAAACCCGCATGCTTCATCATTGCATCGCGCAGCAGGATAAACAGTATATTCCCCTGTTGTCCTGAACCGATATCCTATCCGGATAGGGCAATCTTTGCTGCTTTCGGGCGGGATATTCTTACAACTCGATCCATCCTCGATCCATTCTTGACTGGTACACTTAGTATATTCATTATTTTTACATGAAAAACCGATAACGACTTTCGGAGTAACAGCGCTTGTTTTTTTACCGGTGTTGTTAAGTCCAACATAAAAGAATACTTCTTCATCCTTTGGACATGCAAATTTATTATCCCCCGCGTTTTGGCACGGGTTTTTTACAGTTGTCGAATCCTGGATGCCAATATATTGGACAGTAAGATACTCATTAGCGCCTGTTCGATTGTCTTTTACACCAAAACTGTTTGCCCACGGGAGTATGAATTTGAAGATAAGATATGACGCAATAAGGATGATAATAATAGTTATTACGATCTTTCCTAACTGTCCTTTTTTATTGAGCTTTTTCATAATCAAGTAGATTTATTTACGTCTTACTAAGGGAGACTGTTTAAATATTTGTATATTTTATAAGACGCGATTGCGAGAATAACAATAAGGATGATTATTATTACTCCTGTTAATCCAAGCCCTTTCTTTCCATGCATGATTCGCTTCATTATTTATCCTTAGTTTCTATATTTATATGCTTTCCTATTTTGTGTCTTTGAATAGCGTATTATCCTACATTCGATTGTTGATTGACGGGTGCTTTTTCACAGCCAAGACCGATGAGCTCTTTTTCATTATATGGGCGGATTGTGATAAATGAGATCCATCGCATATCTTCTGAATCTGTTGCAACATAATATAATGCAGTTCCTACAGCAACAAGCACTACTCCGATGGCAATCCAACCCACAGGATTCCACCAATTAATTGCAGCAACAGTACCTGCAACCGCTACTGTTCCACCTACTGCTGTTGCCGTAACCGCTGTTGCAGTGATTGCGGAACTTATTGCACTGATTGCGATAGTTGTTCCTGTAATCGTTGCCGCAGTTCCTAACAAAAGTGCAGCCCCGCCAAAAGTAATCGCGGTTGTTCGTCCACCATTCTCTAATGCTTTATCAATAAAATCTTTGCCTGATGCATAGACAAATACCGTTGCGTATTTGTATGAGGTATTGATGGTATCAAAATTTGTTACCCCCTGTATGTCTGATTTCTTGAACTCTTGTTCTGATTGGGGAGAACTGAATCCTTGGAAATAGTCTTGATAGCTGATCCCTACAGGATCTTCGGGGAATCGTGGAGGCATCTTTGTGGTTGCAATATATTGTAATAATCCGTCAAGTCTTTTACTGTTATTGTCGAATGTGTAGATGCTGCAGACATGACAGAATATCCCGTCGCCTTCGAATAATTTGAGGTTTCCTCTTCCCCATTCATACCAGCAGCGACGCATATCCTCAGCAATCTGTTTTTTTGCCTTTTGTTCGTCACCGGTTTTGATGACGAGTTGTCTTGTTGGGCATTTGATGTCTGTTACAATTTCGAATTCAGTCATTTCTGCAAGCAGCGCATGTGCGCCAATACTGTTCTTACAATCATGGATTGCAAGTTTTTCTTTAGCTTTACTAAAATAATTATAGGTGAATGCGGCGAGGAGTACGATAACGATCGTTGCAATGACTGCATATTGAATATCCTTCCATCCTTCTCCTTTTTTTGAGTTCATTTTTAGCCTGCCATATTACTGCATCTGTCGTCTATTTGATCTGGAGTGAATAATAGTACCAGATAGGAATTTTTATCTGTTCCTGTTTTGAATGTGAAAAACGTAGTGTCTTTTACAAATAGAACGTAATACGTGTTTGTAGCGTTAATCAGATCATATGTTTTTTTATCTTTATTAATATATGTTGTCAAATCATCGAGATTTTTTGTTTCTGCAAAATAATCAAAATAAGATTTTGAACCCAAGGGATAATCTACGGTATGAAGATACTCGAGTAACCCCGTGTACTGTTGCGGTTGTATTTTTTCATCAAAACTGACTTCTGAACATATAAAACAGACAGTATCTCCTGCAAACCATTTGTTTTGGAATACGTCAGTTTTTCCTTCACCAAATTGATACCAACAGGTTTTCATCTCTTCAGCAATGATGCCATTGATAATGTCGTTTGTAGGCGCAGGATATTTTTTTACTTTTGATCCCCGAGTAATAATTTGCAGCGGTTTCTTTGGCATAGGAGTATCATATTCCATAGTAGCATGATCTTGCTCGATATTCACAAACCGTCTTTTACACTCAAGATTGAATGGACTGCCTCCCGGGAGTGTTACGGTTTTTGCAGTTGCTTGCGCGAGTGCACTGAATCTGCACACCTCTATTTCTCCAATAGTAAAATATTTTTGGTAGACGGTTACTCCGATGAATGTTAAGAGAAGAATACCCCCTATTGAAATAATAATAATGCGCTGTATCTCTCCCATCTGTGCTTTTTTATTCATCTTAGTCAAAGGTAAGTTGTTTTAGTGCAACCATCGCTACCAATACGAGAAGTACAATGACGCATCCAGCAATGAATACGATAAGTGCGATTTTTTCCCATGCGACATGTTCATCCGCCATATTGTGTTTTAGAAGAATCGTCTTCTTAAAGTTTTCCTTTTTTTATTGATTCGCCCTTGTATGACGCATTATCGTCAATGTGCGAGTATCTTACTATCACACATCAAGAACGAACATCAAAGGAGATATTTCGTCGTTGTTTCGTTCGTCGTAGAGAGATTAAAAACATAAAATTTAAATACTAATACGTATTAACACATAATGCACGTAACAACACGAGGTGATATACAATGGTAAATGTAACATTATCAATACCGCAAGATCTAAAAAGTAGAATGGATGGTTTTGCAGAGATGAATTGGAGTGCTGTCGCTAGAGAAGCTTTCGACGGAAAAATCAGAGATTTAGAACTTATAAAAAAGTTTAAAGCAAAAAGCACATTCACAGAAGCAGACGCTTTAAGATTAGGAAAAGAATTAAATGCGAGTCTAACAAAAAGAAGGAAGATATAAAATGGATTTAGTGATTGATGCAAATGTTTTATTCTCTGTATTAATAAAAAGAGGAAAGACAGAAGAATTAATACTTCATGAAGACATACAATTATTTGCGCCAGAATTCATATTTGAGGAATTCGACAAATATACAAAACTAATCATAGAGAAGACAGAGCGAAGCAAAGAAGAATTAGATGAGATATTAGATGTTCTTAAGAAGAAAATAAAAACCATTCCTAATGAAGAAACAGAGAAATCCTTATCAGAGGCACAAATAATCTGTCCAGATAAAGATGATGTAGAATATTTCGCTCTCGCTTTGAAATTACATTGTCCGTTATGGAGTCAAGACAAAGCATTAAAACAACAAAATATCATAAAAGTATATTCCACAGAAGAATTGAATAAGATGTTTCAATAAATAAAGAATAAACATCAAGGGAGACATTTAATTTAAACCATCTATACTTACAGACAATAATATTTATATGGCATGTTGTCTGTTCAACGAAACCAGAGGTTTCGAGTATTCACAACTATGTGAATACGTAATAATCAAATGATATTTTTGTATAAAAAATGGTGTCATTTGCTATAGCCAATTTGATTTTCAACTACCATACATTCTAAGGTTGAGAGATATATTTTCCGTATAAACGCTAATCGCGCTTTCATTTCAGGATCATATGATTCTGGGACCAACCATCCTTTAGCTTCACTGATGTGTTTTTTATCATTAGCAATGTCTTCGTCCCAGAGATATCCTAATAGCAAATTGCAAAACAATTTCTGGGACTTAAATGTCAAGAATGCGTTCATTCTTGAGTACACTCAGAAACCTAAGGTTTCTGATGAATCTTTTATTTTTTTGACAAGTAGTGAATTTTTCCTTTGATGAACGCATAGGAATGTGAGTGATAGTGGCACTTTTAGCGTCATAAAGTTACTTCTTCTTTTTATTGCGTACAGAATGTAAGAGTGATTGTTGCTTGACCAGGATAAGGATAGAGTGTGACAAAGGATGTTCCTGCGCGGCTCTTTGATCGGGTAGGTCCATCAATACAACCTAAAGTACTAATAGAAATACTTTTGTTGCCCATCCCGTCGATTTTGAAGAGTAATGCGCGGTTCTGGGGGATGAATGTTGCACCAAGAATATATTGTGCAGTCTCGTTTACAAGTTCACACGAAGTCTTAGCCCCACATTTCACTTGTTGTACTGTTGCGCAATCATGGATGAGATATTCAATATCTTGTTTGTTACGATACGTATCACATTCTTTGACTGTAAGTTTAGTGAATGCAATCACGAATTTTTGCGGGGCCTGTTCATCCACATATTCTTTCTGATATTGCGGTGCATCTTTGATGCTCTGTGCCTTGAATGAGACAAAGAAAAAGAATCCGATGATGATGAGTATGACAATGATTGCAAGGCCGAATGCTTCCATCTGTCCACGATTGTTTTTATGTTCCATCATTTCTATCTAATCTCTCGATAATATCCATCGACAATAATCACGCCGAAATTATACGTATTTTTTACACTGTCTTTAATAAGTACCGGCATATAGAGCTGGCGTGAGGAACTGTTACTAATATTATTATCATAAATGACAAAAGAGATGTTCGTCGGATAGATTTGTTTGAAGGTGATACGCGATGTTCGAAAATAATTGCGGTAATAATCGAATGTCATATTTTTTGTTGTATCATTATTCATCGTTGCATTGAGTGCAAGGATCTTATAGAGATCGACGCATTCTACCTCTTGAACACCACTCTGATAACAATTAAGTTCCGGCATTTCATTAAGAAGTTTTGATACTTCAACAACAGAGAGTTCTGCCTGTTCTGAACCTACCTGCTGAATATCTCCCTTCTTTACTTTTCCCCAAAAGACAATCGAAAAGATGATGATGAGGACGACAATGATGACTATGGCGATGGTCTCGCCCATCTGTAATTGGCCTTTTTTGCGGAGATTTTTTTTGTTCATGGGATGGTTTGTTTTTACTTAATTAACTGAGGTGTTATCGTCAATGTGTGAGCATCTTTAATGAACTATTCTTGAAAAATTTGTAGGATTGCAAGTGACAAATTTTTTCATCGATGGAATTATATACATGCGAACGACGATAACACATTAATTTTACGGTATTACATTTTTTTTCATAGTAATGATTCGTTGTTTTTTTCTTTAATATAATTGTGCGCAACTCGCAAGTTTCAGATCTTCATTTGCATATGCAAAGGAATTTGCGGAAGTGTAGATTTTTTTTTCTCGGGAGGGGTCGCCGGGTGGCGTTTGTGGATTAAATAATTCGGGAAGTTTTGCGAGTGAACCACTGGTGTTCCGTATTTCATATAGTGCACCTGCAAGCAGAGGAGAACATCCATTACTTATAGTATATCCCTTCTCTAAGAGTTCTATGCGTTTTTCCATGAGTATGCGTTTCATCTCTGCCTGTTTGAATAATCGTGATGATTGACATTCATACATCGCCTTATTTTCTGCAAATATTGCGCCGTAAAGTATGGCATCGCCGATATAAGGGACCCCCTCAGCAGGATTACTTGAGAAGTTAACAATGCCATATGAATTCAGTCCAGTTCCCGGATTTGGTGTGATGATAATATAATTCTTTATTCCGTTGGCAGAAGTTTTGCATGCTCCTGTATCTGTAAAACAAATCACTTTATGATTTTTATATTTCTTAATTTTCTCCGTCACGTCACTAGCAGAGTATGCATACGTCATATTTGTCTTCGAGAATTGGTCGAGGACTTCAAGGACGTACTGATCATCATCTGTTTTTGCAGTATCGTTATACACCATATAAATAGTCTGCGGACTAGTCGCATAGACGACTGTTGCAATCGTGTACGGGAGATTAAAATTTTTAGTCCATAAATATAATCTATTAGAATCAATCCTTTGCGGTGTATACATGATTTCTGTAGGAAGATTCCGGTATTGTCCCTGGTCGAGTTTGAATACGAATGATGCATTATCTTCGCAGCGAAATTCAATGGATCCTTCAGGCATACTTACTTCATAGAATACATTCGGTACTTTCTTTGCACGCAGTGATGCCTCAATTTGTGAACTTACGCTGATTTGCAGTTCAGTATCTGAAGCCTTCTTTTGTTTCATTGCAATACTGATGATAAAGAGAAAGATGACAAATCCTGCGACCATGACAAATATCCAATTGAATTGAAGTTCGACAGCTGCACGTCTGCTGCGTCGAAATCGATAGGGTTTATTGTGTGGTAACATTGGTGCGTGACCCCTGCCCGATAAATGTGAGATAGAAATTACCGTTTTTCTGTTTGACACAAGTACACTCCTGCGTCTTGTTTGTTGTCAATAGATTTGAATATCCAATAGGAAAGGTCCTGCCATTAGAGACAACGAAGATGTTTTGCTTGACATTTTCATCGTATGCATTCTCGATGATTTTATTACTGCAGTCAAATGTTGACGATAATCCGGTGTTATCCGCATCCACTGACACAAAACATACCTCGTCATAATCGCAGGGTGTTGTGATTGTCTTGATCTCTACAGAACCAAATCCATTATATTTTCCGATCATATTTTCGATATCGGTCTTGAACTGGAGTTGTTCCACTTGACATTTCTTCTCAAGGATGTTCTGGATACCTTTATACCCGAAGAGCATGATGACTCCGACAACTATGACGACCATGATATAGATAAATATCTGCCCAACAATCTGGCCCTTCTTTGTGTTATGCATGATGTATCTCGCAGAGATGGATTTATATTGTTTTGTATTTTTGGCTTTTACTTATTTAAACAAGGCGTTACCGTCAATGTGTGAGCATCTAAGGATGTTGCATCTTAAAATTCTTGCAGGAATGCTCACTGCGTTCCCATTTCCCTCTGGGAATTGCAAGTGGCAAGAATTTTTTTCAATGAAATACTGCAAATGCGAACGACGGTAACGCTAGTAACTTTACGGCACGAATAATGGCGTTTCTCTTTATGTCAATTTCAATTCCGTGGTTATCTTTGCAACGTCTTTCTTGGTCAATGTACCGGAATCCATATATTCGAAAAGGAGATTGGTGACATCGCGTTTTGAAAGTTTTCCTGAGGTGACGAGTGAGGAGAGGATTGTCTTGAAAAGGTCAGAAGTGAGTTTTTCACGGGTTAATCCTGTAAAGAGCCTATCTGCATCTACGGCACTGATGATATTTGCGTCCAATACACCATCTATTTTCTTATCGACCTTTTTTCCACCCTTTCCTGATAATTCTGCAAGCTGCGCTTTTACTTGATCGCGATTGAGTGGTGTTGTTGCGGCCTTTAATTCGTCAAATACACTTTTCTGAGTAGATTCTGTAGTTTTTGCAGAAGTTTTCCCTGTATCTTGATCGGTGGTAAGTTCTACGTATCCATCAGATGACTTTTCTGTACCTGTTGTACCCTTAGATTTTTTTCGGGACATGGTAGAAAGTTTACTGAAGGCATCATTTGCTTTTGACTGCGCAATTGTTTTACCCGCAATCTTTTTCGCTTCGTCTTTACGGCCGACTTCCTTAGTGAGTGTATCCATATCAACATAATCAGTGACTGTTGATGTGGTAGTATCTTTTTCTTTTGCTTTCTTTTGCGCCTCTTCAAGTGCTTTTTTAGTCTTTTCATCATCGAGTTTATCAAGTACTGAACTGCGTTCCTGTTCTTTCTGGAATTTCTTCTCTTCCATCTTTTTTCGAATTTGCATCATGCGTTGATGTTCATGTTCTGTCTGTGCAATTTGCATCTGCCTTTGCATTTCGCGGGCTTGAGGAGTCAATGGTACTGACCCTGTACCATATCCTGCATTGTTGTATCCTTGATTCATACCGCCAAATGATTGACCATGAACAGATTTCTTCTCAATAAATGTCTTATAGATAATGTATCCGCCGCCACCGAGAATGAAAAGGATTCCGATAAGGAGTAAGATGAAACCTGTGGTTTGGGGTGGATTTGGCAGTTTATCCCCTATTGGGCATGCATCACAGAGTGGACCACCGCAATCAATAGCAGTTTCTCCCGAATCACGTTTATTATTTTCGCAAAGACCAGGAGCGCATTTTCCTGCTTCACAATTATTTGATGCACAGTCGCTATTCTTGCTGCATGTTTTACTCACTGTACATTTCGTCGTACATGAACCGCCACAATCAACATCGGTTTCGTTCCCGTCCTTTATTGTGTTCTTACAAGGATGGATGGTACACTTTTGATTCTGACAATTCTCCGAGTCACAATCTGCATTTTTTATACATGATTGATTAAGTGCGCATCCTGAACAATCTGCGCCACCGCAATCTATATTCACTTCATCACCATCTTTAATCTTATTTTGGCAATGCGGTAACATCGCGCCGCAGCGAATGATACATGATGAACAGATAATATCCCCATTACAATTCAATTGTTTTTTCCAGGATTCTTTATTCATGACTGTTATGCCTTCACACTGTTCTTGAGGTTCAATTATTCCATTGCCACACGATGTTTTATTCGCAATAAGCGTATTGTTTTGTGGAGTACATTTAGAAATATCATACATGCATGATGCGGCAGTACACGCGAGTGTTCCGCCAGTAAACGAATCAAACTGTGTACAATTGATCGCTAAGGGTATAGCATTTTCGCATTGTTCTCCCGGGTTAAGAATCGGATTTGTTCCGCCACATTGAGGGGTCGTGGTAATTGGTGAAGTACATCCTGCAGTATTGAATTGACATTGATTAAGGGAATATGGTGCATTGCAGGTAAGTGTTCCACCCGTGAATCCGAATGCTTTACATCCTGCACTTCCTTTAACTACTTTTCCGAAATCGCTGCCATCACATTGTTCATTAAAATAACTATCAATCCGGCCATTGCCGCAGAATCCAAAACCACTGTCACAATTTTGTGTATTATACGTGCATCGTTTCGAAGTATCAGCATAGCTTGAAGGATGACAGGAGAGTGTTCCACTGGTAAATCCATAAAACGATGCACATTTTGCATTTCCTAAATCAATTCCGTCGCATTGTTCATTATTGCCTGTTTCTGTTTTTCCATTTCCACACGATGCTTTTTCTATACATTGTGCAGTATTCCATTTACACGCATTTGCAGACCCTTGAGGATTACAGGAAAGATTTCCTCCAACATATTTTGCTTGATCCCAACTTACACAAGGAGAAGTCATATTGACATCGCATTGTTCATTACCTGCACGTATAGTGTCCCCACATACTGTTGGAACAATACATTTGCTTAAATCAAGTTTGCATGCGCTGCAACTTAAATTCCCGCCAACAAAACTATCAAAATCTGTACAGTGGAGTCCGTATGATGCGAATGTGACTGATGGTGCATCGCATTGTTCGCCGGGAGAAATATAATTATCATTACATACGGCCAGTGGTTTTGTCTGTTTGATGCATTTACCCGTATTTAATTGACATTGATTGGGCGTATAGGGTTTATTGCATGAAAGTGTTCCTCCATTATCGAATCCCAAATCTGCGCATGTTCTTATAGTTCCCCAATCTCCTTTACTTGGCGAGTCACCATCGCATTGCTCATTAAAGTAATTATTTGTTTTATTATCTCCACAATATCCTTTGCCAATGTCTATTTCACAATTACGTTCATCAAATTTACAAGTAGAATCGCAAGAGAGTGTCCCTCCGGCATACGTTTTTCCATTAAGATTGAGATTTTCACATCTTGTGGAACCAAAATACATTTTTCCAGTATTATTATTATAATCGCATTCTTCAAAGCCAGTGATATCAGTGGAACTTTCTGCATTTCCGCAGATAGAACATCCGTCTGATTTTTTTTCTGTGGCTTTGAGGCCCAGTGTTTGATTAAGCGAGTTTTTTCCGAAACTATTTATGGCATAAGCAGTAAGCGTATATGTTTTCCCTTCAGTAAGTTTATCTGAACTAGAAAGTTTTATTGTTAGTGGACGGAATTTATTTGTACTTGAAACAGTTTTGCTATTCCTATCAATGAGTGTGCTGCCCTCATAAATTGCATAGGCAATGGAGTTTTCTATGGTAGCACTGGTTATGATATATTCAAAATTGAATTCGTTCAGACCACAGGTCTGTGTCATAGGGCGTAATTGCAGGACAGGCGCTGCAGGAGTGCATGTTGAAGTGTCCCAGTTACACGCACTAGTGCATATGTTTGTTGTTCCGCTCTCATAAAGTGTAGAATTAATATCTTCTTTGCATCGTGCGGTTTGTGTTTTTCCATAATCGCATTGTTCATAGATATTGTTCGCGTTTGGTTTATCGACTGTTCCGTCGCCACAGAATGCTTCTCCTTTACATTGTGTGATATCAAACATTGCAGTATCTTTACAGGTTACTGTCCCGTTGATGAAATTATCAAACCAATTACACTGCATTTGGTGAGGGTATGTTGATGGATTTTTTCCCGGGTCGCATTGTTCTCCAGGGTCCATTTCTCCATTTCCTTTGTCCTTATTGCTGAAAAATGAACCCGTACAGTCGCTGGTATTGAATTGGCATTGTTTGGTACTGAATGGTGCGTTGCAAGTGGGTGTTCCTCCGCTAAATCCGAGGTTTTGACAACTCGTAATTTTTCCCCAACTTCCTGTTGATTTATCTCCGTCACATGTTTCATAATAATAATCGTTTGTTTTACTATCACCGCAGTATCCTCTTCCATAATCACAATTGTCATATATGAGTTTACAATCCGTAGGTGTGCATCCCAGTATTCCTCCCGTGTAGAACTTTCCTGTTCCGCCCTTTTTCATCCCATATACGCTTCCCGGGTCATATTCGAAGTTTGTACATGCTTGATTATCTTTTATTTGTATTTGTCCGTTCGTACTATTAAATTCGCACTGTTCATCTCCTTCAAATAATCCGTTTGCACATTTTGGAACAATGAGTGTTATGATCTTATCCGTATATGCAGTATTTCCTATTTTATCCGGTGCTTTTATACATATGCGCATGGATTCTTGATTTGCGAGTGTTATGGCATTGATGATGAGTGGTTGATTGGCATATTTTTCTGGATAATTGTAGGAAGGTGTTTGGTTGCAGGTTTCATTTGTTTTGATGAATTTATAATAATAGTTTTCTGCGCATCCACTCGCGTCTGTACAGTTGAGTGTTGCGGCAACTGCATAACCTGCTTGTATGATTTGTGTGTTAAGTTGGATAACTGGCGGGTCTTTTTCACAGAGCGGGTGGTTTTCTTCTGTCACATCAAATAATTTATTTTGCACTGCAGATATTTTTCCTTCGGCATCTATTGCGTATACATTGAGCGTGTATTTTCCTTTACTGAGCATATCTGATCCTATGAGTGTAGTGGTGATATCACGGGTGTGTGGGTTCTCGTCTGTATTTATATCATACATATATTTTTTAGCAGGTTCTCCGGTCATATTAATAGAATAGTTTATTCTGATAATAGGGTTCCCTGTTTGATTAATTGTTGCGGTGAATGTGAAATTTTTTAGTGAGCAGGTGAGTAGTGGTGTTTGAATGATGATATCAGGATTGCGCTTGATACAGGAAGCAGTATTCCACCCGGTACAATCATCATTACATGTTGCAGTACCGCTCGCGTATCTGGTGCTATTTAATTCTTCTTTGCATCTTGGAGTATCGCCTTTTTCACAAGTCTCTCCACCATCTTTGTTAAGATTCCCGTCACCACACCCTGCAAAACATTTACTCAGATCGAGCGCGCATCCATTGCATGAAAGATTCCCACCAACGAATGTCGCAAAGTCTGTACATTTGAGTTCTTTCATATAAAAGGTCGCGAAATTGAATGGGATTCCGTCCTGGCATTGTTCTCCTTTGGTGATATAGGTATTTCCAGAACCGGTACACCCGGTATTACTTGAACTTAATTTATTTTCGCATCCACTGGTGTTAAATTGACATTGTTGCGCGCTATATGGTTTGTTGCATGACAGTGTTCCTCCATTTCCAAATCCGAGATCTTGACAACCCGTAATTTTACCCCAGTTATTTAATTGATTAAATTTTGGATCTCCGGGATTTCCGTCGCATTGTTCAGTAAAATAATTATTGACAACACCATCACCGCAATATCCATTCTGTCCCTCTTTTTGACAGTTTGATTCAATAATAGCTTGACAGTTTGCGCTACATCCGAGCAGTCCATCAGTATAGGTATGGATCCCTGTCGCATCACGATATGTTCTCGTCTTGCAACTCGTATCGCCGAAAGATGTTGCGTCACATATTTCGCCGGGTTCTTTAATACCATTATTGCAGATGGGTAAATCCGTGCATGCAGATACATTCCATTTACATTCATTTGATAATCCGCTCACATTTACTGATCCTTTAGGATTACAGGAAAGATTTCCGCTTGCATATAATTTAGGATATTGATTGTAGCATCCCTTTATTGCACCACCCGGTTCACACTCCTCTTTACCGCCGCTAATGACGACACTATCGCCACAGACTTCAGGACGTGTACAGTTTGTTAAATCAAATCTGCAACTCCCCGTACATTTGAGATTTCCGCCATCAAATCCGTCGAAATCAGTACAGTTCGTGATATGGTTTGGTGCATAATTTTTAAATGGATTATTAAATTCACATTGCTCTCCTGCTTCAAGTAAGTAATCTTTACATGATGCATCGGAATTCGGAGAAGTGCATGCGCTCGTATTAAATTCACATTGATTGGGGGTCCAGGGTGCATTACAGGTGAGTGTTCCGCCAGTAAATCCGAGTATACGACAGCCTTCATTTAGAGTTGTAGGAACTTTTCCCCAACTCTTTAATTGATCAAATCCTGCATCTATGGGATTTCCATCGCATTGCTCGATAAAGAAATTATTTATCTTATTATCGCCGCAATACCCGGCGTTATTGCTTTTTTCACAATTAGTTTTATCTGCCTTACACTTAGCATCACAGCGAAGTTTTCCGCCAAAATATTTTTCAAATGTCGGTGAAGCAGAATTTACGAGATCAGTGCAATTATTGCGGAAATAGACATTTCCAGACGCGTCATATTCGCAGTCTTCAGCAGTTTCAAGAATCTTATTATTACAGACACTACATCCCGGTGCAGTCAACGATGATGCAGTAATTTGTTTAGTGAGTGATGGTGACACTCTTCCTGATTTGTCTGTCGCATTAACAGTAATGGTATAGACACTATTTGCAACAATTCCCTTACCAGTAACATTAATAAGTAATTCTTTCCAATAATAGATATTTTCATCCACTGTGATGTTATTTTTGAGTACGACAGTTGTCCCTCTCGTAAGTACATAGTTTAATGATGCGATGCCGCTCGTATTATCATAGGTAATATACTGGATGAGAAACTCATTCACTGAACAACTCGGGCTGGTGCTCGTGATGTTTAAGAATGGATTTTCATTATCGACAATCAAATTGAATGTTTCTGTGCGATCACTTTCAGCTCCTGCCGCTCTACAGGTGACTTGCATACTATTATTTCCTTCATTAAGATTATTCACAACTTTAGTATAATTATTGTCCCAGCCAGGAATTTCAGTCATGGAACCGACGTCGTCGCCATTGACTGAAAGTGCGCATAATTCTGCCTTAAGTGTTGTTTGGATACGATAGAGAAACCCATTATTTACCGAAGAGAAATCAGTGATTTGTGTAATACCAATATTTTCTGAGATATTATATTCAATTGCGATGGTCGTACTATTTTGCCATTGCGCAGTATTGTTACACTCGATAGTATAAGCAATATTCCGATATGATTTATCATTAATGCGGTTTGTTAAGTTAAGAAGGAATTTATTTATTTTTTTGTATTGAATATATTCTGCAGGATTTGTTTCTTCAAAGCGTTGATCTATCATGAGTTGAGGATCATTGTTTATAATCCTACATTGTACTGCATCATTGGATACTGCGGTAATTGTTGTATATTTTCGTGCATAATCAATGACGGGATTAGGACGGGCGCCCACAATAATACTTGGAGGAGTTGTATCATATCCCACATAGAAATAAATAATACGATAGTATAAGTCGTCTTCACTTGTTGCAGGAGTATCAACTAATTTACATACGAGTAGTTCTAGTTTCGGAGATTGTAGTCCTGATGCAACAAAATTACTGATGCGATGATCTTTAGTTCCGGTTTGGCCGAGTAGCATTGCCTGTTTGTAGAGTTGACTCGCATTTTGGAATGTCGTATTCAACTGATATCTGCAATTCATATTCAATTTGCTTGCAAACGTAATATTATAGATTGGTGTTTTTCCAATACCCAGAGGTGCAGGATCAGTCAGCCAAACATCATTACTCGTATTAATCGTGAAGTTTTTTGATGCACAGATACTGTTATTATCTGCGTCATGCGCGCAAATATTAAACGTATAATTGCCTCTGAGCAGATAACTGGTTGTGAAATTAAATTCTAGTGCAGGATTAAGCGGAGTAGGAGGATATAATTCAAATGGAAATCCGGGAAGTGAATTATGGGTGAGATTATACGTATCAATGGTTACCGGATCTTCACCATAGGTGACCTTAATAATTGGTTTAGAACTATTATAGATTTCTGCATGAACTGCAGGAGCAATGCCTATAAGAACAAGCGCTAACACTATACTTATCCATGTAATATACTCAAACCTCTTTTTCATATTATTCTGTACCAGGTATGATAGTGATTGTTGGTCCGAGGAACAACGGATTTTTGACACTCAGATCCATACATTGTACGGGTTCGGTGTTATTTCCTTGATCACGGGAATAATAACAGATCTGCGGATTGCTTCCTGTGATATTATTCCAATTATCTGTTGCAGTTGAATTATAATCAAGTGTAATGATACTGCCGACACGGGTAGTTGAATCGGAATAATTTGTATAATTATTTGGCGGGTTTTTACAGCGATCAATATTTTTCATGGTTCCTTGCAAGCACCACCACGTGCTGTTCATGGCAAAATTCATATTTTTGGTAGGAGAATACCAGAGTTTCCAATAATCATTCGTCACATTGAATCGGAGTTTAAGGAGTGATTGCGAATTTGAAAAGTCGCTCAAATATAATTTTGCACTTGTTCCATCGATTACAATTGTTTGTGGTGCAATATCATCAATTGCAAAGATAATCTCATCACCAGGAACTTGTTCAACAATTCCCTGAGTGAAGTTGCAGGCGACAAAGAAACGATATATTCGTGAATCATTGACTATATTCTGGAGTGGCGCATACCATGAAGTGTTAGTGCTGCTCGTCGCAGTAAATCTATTAGTAGTATTCATCTCTACATATTTATCAGTTTTTTCTGAATATCTACATTCGATTGCACTCGTATTTGTCGTAATGTTCATAGAATACGGCTTGGTAATATTACTAAATGTTTTCCATCGCGGAGTTACGTTGCTGATGCGCGTATCTGCTTCAATATTGATTGTTGTTTTGTTGGTGAATGTATTACCGGCATCATCACGGCATGTTGTCTCGAGTTCATATTCCTCATCTGGAAGACCCGGATATGTCGTAAGTATTGATGAACCATTAGTGCGTAACTGCCGTTTATCTTCCGGAGTTGTACTATCAAGATTATACACCTCCCATCCTTTAGGAATATTTTGGAGTGTAAGTTCACAGATAACAGGCAGTGATGCATCTTTGATAAGCGTAACATTGATTGTGAGATTCGTACGCCATGCCTGATTGCTGCTCGGTTTGAACGAGCGTTGAATGATATTGATGCTGATGTTCGGGATTTGCGTATCGATTCTGAAGGTGAAATTTTTGACCTCTTCCAAATTATGCGCAGCATCTACCGCAAAATAACTGAAGGTGTATGTTGTCGCTTCATCAAGATTTGAGAACATTGCTTCGAGATCGATTGTAGGGTCATTAGGATTAATGAATTTGTTCGGATAGCTTCCTGAAGTCCCTGCATTGATGTTGTAGAGGAGATATAAGTTATTTGTATCTGATGCTAAACAATCTTTTAATGAATCGCTGCACTGTCCAAGTGTTCTGCCAGAATTATCTATTACACTTATTCTTCCTGTAAGATCCATTATTTTACCATAGATTGATTGGTTCTGAATTGTTGTTACCGGCGGTTTATTGTCGAGGCTGCAGGAAGGGTAAGTGGTGCCATCGCAATCTTCCTTTTCATCATTGTCTGCATCTTTGAAACATTTGTCTGTTGTCGTCCATTTGCATCGACCAAGATTTTTTGAAGATCCTTTGAATGTTAATGAATCATTACTCGCCTTAATGAGTCTGTTTGTTCCAGAGACAAGATTTTCGCCATTCCATACTACATTGACATCAACCGGGACTCCGCCAGTACAATCTCTTGAATTATTATATTCATTGCATACTACTTCGCTTGCACCCTTACAATCTGTAGTGCTATAACATTCACCGTAGAGGCTGCAAATCTCTTTAGTACATTTCGGTCCAATGGTATTATCTTCACATGCAGAACAATCCTGTATTGATGCACTATTTGGTCTACAGACACCCTTGCCGAAAATATTCATTGTAGGGTTGCCGAAGGGAACATACGGTTTCCATTCGCACAAATTGATGAGCGGAGGAGTTTTTCCTACAGTAAATCTGTTACACGGATCTGCGGCGCAATCTGTTTGTGAACGATACGAATAGCAATTCGTGACATCGCCACACGAATAGACTTTATCAACAATAGCCATGCTATAATCAATGTAACAATCATTTCGGAAGCGGTTAGGATCAGTAATCATCGGGCACTGCATTTGCCTGAGTGGACTTGTTTGGTTATAGATATTAAACCCTTGTGTTCCAAACATTGAGAATGCATAGAATCCATTACATGCATCACAGAATTTATTGGCTGACTTGCATGTTGCATTTCCAGATAATGGATCGCGCGTACAGAATTTACCGGAGTCACAAGTAGTATTCTTATAAGTATTATTTTGATCACACAATTCAGTACCACTAACTCCATCATCACGGCATTTCGTATATTGATTTAACGGATTCTCTAAACATTTTTGGTCACCTGAATACGTGCATCGGATTGATGAATTTTTTGGAGTCTCATTTGCGTTGACTGATTCATTAAAATTGACTTGCACGAAATAACAATAGTTTCTTTCCATATTGATAGTATCATCATTGAATGAACGGTTTGTCTTAGGAACATTCATCCCTTTAGGGATGACAGGTAAAAATCGGTCAAGTGTACAACCGCCTGTCGTATTATCACAGCGGTATATTTTAAAGTTTTTAATATAATCCTGACAAGTATTATTCACCGTCCAATTCATCGTGATATTCTTTTCACGATACTTAACACCGATTTTAGTAAGTGTAATATTTCCAGGATTTATTGCACAATCAGGTAACGGTGGTGGCGGGAGTGCAAAACATTTACAGATTTCAGTGTTGCATGTACTGATATTTGTAGGATTAATACAGTCGGAGAAATTTTTTCCTGTTGTCACGTTAAAATCGCATTTTTCAGATTCGTTTCGTAGTCCATTACCGCAGGCAGGAGAGAAATTCGGGCAAAGCTGTGTTATCTCAGGTCTTGCTGTGGCATAATATGCACCAGGTTTTGTACACTGAGGATCAGAACTATCATTATAGAGTGCACGTTGAAATTGTTGTCCAGTACATTCTGTCCATTTATCAAATACCCAGTCGCATGCATACGTATTCAATTTACATTGGCAGGTATTGACAATACATCCTGCGGGATTGATATTTGCGCAAAGATTTTTATTTATATCCTCTTGATAGGGAGGAGTTCCTGACATATTGAAATCACATTGTTCTGTTCCGTCGATTTTTCCATTACCGCAAAGCGGGGGTATATTGTTAAGTGTGCAGGCAGGTTGTGCATATTGTGTCTTAAGATCTGCAACAGAAGGTTGTTGTGGCGTCCATCTTCCAGACGCGACACAGGCAGAGTCGGGCTGTTTAATCAGTAGACATGATGAAATTCCTTGATAGTCGGTTGCAGCACAACATCCTGTATTCCATCCGGTTGCAGTATACGTGATATTCCAATCGCAGACTGCAAATTCTGGTTTACATTGACAAATATCGAGATTACATGCACCCTGTGTTTTATTTTTACATGTTGAGAAATTTATTGAAGGGTTTGAACTATTGAAATCACATTGTTCATTAGGATTAGGAATACCATTTTTGCAACTTGCTGCCATTCCTTGAGGAGGTGCTGTAGGAATTGTACATTTTGTACAGTCATTAACATTACACGTAAAGGGTTGCGGACAGAGGTTGACATTTTGTCCGTTGATTTTTTCACACCATTCACCCTTTTCGAATGTTCCATTATTACATATTCCGGGGTTTGTAGTCTGTCCGCAAAAAATGTTTTGTGTAAATGTACGATCAGGACAGGTGAATGTGACTGGTACTGCTCTTGTTGAAGTGCTACAAGGATTTGCCGGCGAACTTGTGCATCGCGTACAATTCAATGTAAAATTTGCCCACGCAATCTGTCCATTACCATAAATAGTTACATCTTTTTTTTCTATCCCGCAACCATCCTTGAATGCAGTTACTGAATAGGGCCCTACTCCAATATTAAAAAAACTATAATTTCCGTTCTGTTCAGTTGTGGTATTGTATATCCCATTGACATAAATATCCACGCCTCCAAGCGCAGAAGTGTTAGTGCTGTTCACATTGCCGAGAAGCGTATAGGTTGTCGGTGTAACGCCACATGCTTGATTGCACTTTTGACCTGTACCGGCAGATTTCGGTGAAAATCCATTTGCGCAAATCGTACTGTTCTTGATAAGAGGATCTGTTCTTTGCGGCGTTTTTGTTATATCATTACAACAACATTGAAGTGCGCATTCCGATTGTGTATCACATGAAGCTTCTCCTAGCCAGATTCCACGATCTGCAGTACATGTTGATTCAGTGTATGGCGTCGCTGTTGAAGAATAATCAGGTGGAAACGCAGTACATGTCTTAAGTGTAGTTATACAACATCCTTCAGCATTTACCTGCGTACTATAAAGAATTATTCCTATAATTATTAATCCAAATAATATAATTGACTTAGACAATCGTGAATCCACTGTTTACCCACCTTTTTCTCAATTCCCGACTTCTATATTTAAATATGTTGCGATTTTAGAAGAGGAGAAACATAGTTATAATTTACATAAACCTTTGCCAGTGATAGGATCGATATTTCTACATTGATATCCGGCAGATGTAAGGCAATCGTTACCTGATACACAATGCGTTTTGCAATCATCTATGGTGATATCGTATTTAAATCCTTTACAATCCTTAGAATTGCAAGTGTTCGAACAAATTTCAGTAGCGATAAAACTATTTGCATGTTCTCCGGGTTTGAGATTGTTGCATGCAATAGCCGAGTTGCATCCTTTAGAAGGAGAGTTAAGACATCGTCCTTGATTTCCTCCATCAATAATGAGCGAACACCCGCTTGAATCTCCGCATCGTTCTGGGATGGCGTTGTTATTAAGAATACAGTTAATATCGGTATTTGGTTGTTTACCTTCACATTGTGATGGAATATTTTCATCACAAGTATTTGAACAACTACATGATTGTATGTTTGCGCTACATCCTCCTATGCCGTCACAATCACCTTTAAGACAGAGTAGTTCAAGTGGATCTGTTGTTTGACTTGCAAATTGATAGTTGAGCGAAACACAATAATTATTATTTCCAAAACAAGAATCAGTAGAGATACTATTTGCGCGATGCTCAAACGGCGCTCCCGTATAATTTTCACAATAAACTTCTGTCAAACTATTCGGCCATATTCCTCCTGCTAATCCAGGGGGTCCTGAACATCTTGTATCTTTCGGCCCTGCAATGTTTACATCATTGCAATTCTCGACGGCAATGCGGGTTTCTGTAGCATTTCCTCCACAAATGTTTCCCCGATATCCCGAACAGTTACGTTCGAATGTCTGATGATAGATATCGTTATCATTTGGTTCAGATAGTTGTGCATTCGCTGCGCCGATAGGATTATTATCGATGTTGCGATATAATGCGAAATTATTTTTGAATCCATTATTGGTATTTTCTGGATAAATAGTACTTTCTCCCCTTTCCCACAGATTAGGGTCAAAACTCTTATATCCGCCCCAACTATCGTATTGGTAACACTCTTGTGTATCGGGTGCGTATCGATAATCATCTAAACAGCACGTATGATTTGCATAGAATGCTCCCCAATAATTATCGGGCTGTTCTTTATTGTAGGGATATGCGGGATTAGTTTTATTCTTGTGAGGCAAACATTGCTTTACATCGACTGGAAATAGTTTTGTATTTTGTCTTCCACTCGGTGCAGATGCAATGACGGTGAGTGTAATATTATAGATTGATCCATTAAATCGGGCATCTGGTTTTGGAGGTCTTATAAATACAAGCGAATCACCATCATTTTTATTTGGAGCAATATCTGCAATACTATGATCCGCATTTACTAATACTGACGTGCCGGTTTCATTAGGTATGAGCAATAGTTTTCCTTGACTCGCAACATACTTTGTGACCACAAAGTCGTTGTATGAGGTATCGTTCCAGATGAAGACATTGAGTTGTCCCCAGCCGACTGTCGAGCCGGATCCGTCGAGTAAATAGGGATCTTCATAAGATGTAACATTATTAGGAAATTCCTCGTAGAAGTTTGTTGCGTTGACGCGTGCCACCGGCATATCCGTGACGAGTATCCGCACTTCCTGCCAATCGCGTAATAATTCGCGATCCCAGATAGAAATATTTACAATATGAAATCCTGTGTCGCTTTTCTGGATATATTTTTCTGCTTCTCTTCCTGTTGCCTGAAATTTGGTACTGTTCGTCCAGTTCCGCGGATAACTCATAATATCTTTGCCGATCATACACTTATTTTTCATATATTCTATCGATGTGACACTCAGACAATCAGATTTACCAAAATCGTAAGTCTCATTATAATCTTCCCACCATAATGAATAATTATATACGATTCCGTCCTCATCAGGATCATAGCCTATCGGACTTAATCTCAATGTATCGTTCTCGAGGGCGACAATATCATATTCATCAGAACCACTGACATGAATATAATCAAGTGCAGGCCGGCGATTGATGACTGCATAGCTAAAGATAAGTGGGTTACTCTGGATGCTTGTCTGATTATCAAAAATCTGGATAACATCAATGATGATCTTGTTCGGAGGATTTGCGATATCAGCCGTCTCTAGTGTTGTGCGATTCACCACATAGTAATCATACACTGCTACTTGTCCGCTTCCATTAAACTTGTCATAATCATATTCTGAAACATCTTTTTGGATGAGATTAAATACATAATTATACATATTTTTGAATGGAATATCCCTCGTCACACTAAAATTAATCATACGTTGAATTGGCTCTCGTTTCTCGATTTCGAGAAGAAATGGATAAGCAGTAGTCATAGTAATACCTCGCTCGCCAAAGGTAACTATTGTTTCAGGTTCGCTCAGCATCGAGATATTAGAAGGATACATTGTCTGTAGAAATGTCGTATTTACACACTCTTTCATTCGCTTCGAGATTTCTTCCTGCATGCGCTCCTGAAATGTGGGGACGCGTTTTAGTGTAGAAAAATAATTATATGTTCCGCCCATGCATGTATACGCAGAAAAACCGCTCGATGTTGCGCCAGGTCTGTTTGAACCATTCCATGCGCATAATCGCGTATAATTATTGAGTCCAAAAAATCCACTATATGATGCAAAATATCCTCGTCTGTTGTTTCCACATGCTGCAATATATTTTCCTTCGAGGAGTGAAAGTGAGAGATTTTCAAATGGATATGCAGAAGGGGTGTGCCGAATGATCGGACATTGATAATTATCCGGGATAATAATACTTACATTAAATGTTCGATTATAGATAGGATCAGTATACTTGACATAATCTTTATTCAATGTCATATCCGTAAAATCAAATACACCTGCCTGCATCGCAGCCTGTACCATGACTTCTTCACTCACACTATTCAAACAGCTTGTCACATACTGTTTAATCGCCGATTGATCAACATAGGCATGGATTTGTTTTGTTGCTGCAAGATTCATCTGCGTCTTAATCGCCTTTGCACGCGCGCCAAGGAGCATGATCATGATAAAGAATATGAGTATTGCAAGAATGACTATTAATGTGACCTGACCCCTCTTTTTACGAAACATGATTGCTCTTTGTGCGGGGATTATTTAAAGATTATTGTTTTATTATCGTACAATATCATTCAATGATTTTATGCGTTGTTTAATACGCACTATTTTACGAATATTATTTTCTCGTTGAGCATCCTTCAAATCTTCCGTGAGTAATGTTAGGCGTTCAGTAATATTGTGTGTTCTATTCCCACGGGTTACAACGTCAAGCGGGGTACTATGGATGATGTTAATGATTCCTGCACTTTTTTCAAAATAGATAAGGTTATGCACGCCGCATACTGCGGCATAAGGTATACTGCCCCATACCAATCCGAAATCTGCATCTGTAATGTCTTTATCACGATATAATCGGGGTTTAGGAAGATTTTTAGCGGCCTTTATTTGTAATGCTTCTCGTAATGCAGTAAAATTGATGTTTCCGTAACGGTAAGGGTAGTATTCATATTCTTCATCATCAATATATTGTTTTTCTACAGGCACACCGTTCACGCAAACAGGTTCACACGATTTTATTACAATATCGAACTGATACTCTTCAGGAATAATGAGATTCACGTCACCATATCCCCTAATACTTGCAGGGCAATTGATGACTCCTTCAATATTTGCAGTCGAGTAGGGCGAAACATCAATAGCAATATTCTTGCTTTGTGCAGGTAGTCCAATATCTCCGTCGTAATTAATCAGATGTGTTTCCGTCGAATAAATTGCACTGCCATTACTTACGTAAATAATACTTTATTTGAACGAAGAAGATAGGGAGCAATTGTTCTGCTCATTTGATAACTGGGAAGAGTCTCATCTTCTATAAATCTAATGATGTGATGCTCGGCCATCAGGCAACAGCAGCATACTCCTTTATATTTTTTACTCTTTAATAGATAAAATTCTTAAGAAACATCGATTATTTGAGCGAACCACGCAGGTTATTCAACGACTCTTTTATGTGATTAAGTTCTTTTGAATAATATCTGATACGTTTATTATTCTTTTCTGCGAATTCAATCTCTTTTTGAGTAGATTCTCCTAACATCCCTCCGACATCAATAACAAATATTCCGTCAGAGATTCTTATCTTATCAAGATGTAATTCAAATAAACTTTTTGTTAACTCTTTTGAATATTCAACATGTTCTGCTTTTCCATAGATTGCAGGAGGTAAGGGAATTTTGCCTTCAAAAGTTAGCGCTCTTTCAACTTCCTTGAATTCCTTCATGAATCGTGTACTTCCGCAAAGAGTAATGATTTCTCTTCTCATGTTATTCTTATTGGAGAAACCGATTTATAAAATTATCTGAAAAATATTCGTTTATTAAAAAATAATTAAAAAAATTTATTCCTTTAATAAAAACAATAGTGTTTTTAGTATCCTAAAAATCCGCAAATACTTTTTTGGATTTTTATGATTTCGCTTCAGATTTCTTTTCCTTCTTCACTTTCTGTGTCTTTGCAGATTTCACTTTGACATTGCGGATTGCAAGTGGTTTAGTCGTCTTTGCTTTCGTTATTGGTGTTTTAACATCATGTCCTAAAGTCTTGAATATGCGAACAATCTCTTCGTGGCTTGCGCCTTTCTCGATATCAAGGATTTGATCCATAGGCTCAAGATGCAGCATGTTGCATTTTCTGCGCCTTGTCATCCCGTCGATAACAACATATTTGCCTTCAAGGACATCAACGATTACACATTTTTGTCCTGCATCTCTGCCTGCTAATTTAATTGCTACTCTTCCGATTTCAAACATTTTAATCTTCTCCGTCTCATCCTAGAACCGCATCGTCGCCGTTTGCGGGAGAGACATTATTTTCTTAAATAATACATATAATAAAAAAATTTATACCTTCATATTTACAATACTCTTCTTGATGCGTATACGCATGCATGATGAACAGAGCATTCCTGCATAAGGCCTTTCAGGTCTGCGTTCTGTCTTTGCAAGTTTACTCATCTCGCTTTGTTTACCGGTAGCAACTCCTGCAAGAACTTTTTTGCAATCTGCGCAGTGCGCTTTCTTATGCTTACGCTTTTTGTAGACAAGTTTGGTTGTCTTTGGTGTGCGTACATGAATTCTTCGTAATGTTCGTGATCTTCGACTTGGTCGTGGCATGATAAAACCTCTAATTATTGTCTATTCTAATCGCCCATGAATAGTAAAGAGGAAAAAAGGGTGGTTTATAAAGGTTATGTCCCTTATGGCGCCGTCCTAAATCTCTGTTTTCTTAATATTTATTAACCCAATATACCCTTTTGGGGTATGATTGGGGGTGGGAGCGAACCCCATCGTGACTAAGGAAAACAAGCTGATTAAAAAAGTTAAGCGTTTAATAAGACGTTTAGGATGTCCGCGATGGTTACACCACTACGGACCAAAAACTTACGAGTTTTATCAACATTTGTGCGCTTTACTC
>Ga0265292_1000776_pt1 | contig 36537 bp, 10 predicted proteins | sample Munlanlewell296A_FD_189080 | JGI IMG/M metagenome (GOLD analysis project Ga0265292, IMG submission 189080) | Leachate microbial communities from a municipal landfill in Southern Ontario, Canada - Leachate well 296A | ecosystem: Engineered > Solid waste > Landfill > Unclassified | place: Canada... | reverse complement strand
GGTATACCCTATAACCCCAACGTCCTTGGGGTGATATCCACAAAACCGTTCACCGTTATGGGTAATAATGATTTGGATGAACAAAAAACAAAAGGTACTGTAAACATTGCGCTCTGCGGCCGTGTACCCGTGAAAGTATGCACGCAAAACGGTAAGATTCTTCCGGGTGATCTTATAACCACCTCATCATTCCCCGGTATCGGGATGAAGGCTATAAAGAAAGAATCAACTGTGGGTAAGGCATTACAAGAATTTGACCCACACAAAATTTCGGGTGCAGTAAAAGTTAACTCAATTAATGATATCCCCTGGCCGGAAGATACAGATGGAACAAATACCAACCCGCTATGTTTCATTCTTCCCGACGGTACATTTGTCGGGAAGGTAATGATGATGGCCAATACCAGCTGGTAAAATCCGGGATTATTCTATTCCGGCGCGTCTTCTCCGGATTTGTTAATCACAACATTTTCGTTGTCCAAAAATGATAGTTTAGACACCGGCAATTTTGATATTATCACATCGTCAAGCCATATCCGCGCATGTTTATGCGTGTTTAGCGGTTTAATATTAAAACTCAAACTGTTTACTCGCGCCCTGGCAGTATAAATTAATGACAGTTCTCTCCACTCGCCGTCTGAAGTATTGGAGAACACTTCTATATATTCTCCCGTGGGTTTATCGTCAATCCTGGGAATAACGCTTGCGCGGTACGTTGCAGTTGAATCATTAGTGGTATACCATATCGAGAACAAAACTTTTTCACCGGGTTCTGCCATATGTTCACAACCTACATCCCTTGTTTTGACACAAGTTATTTCAGAAACCCAATTTGTTTTTTCGGTTTTTCCCGTTTAGGACTAAACAACTGCCGGATTGCTTTGAACACCACCTGAAATTGTTGGTCATATCTCTTTTCCATATCATCAATTTTTCGTTGCAGGTTTTTATGTGTAGCAATAATTTCTCTTAACTTGGTGAATGTCCGCATTATTTGGATATTTACTATAATAGCACGATTGCTATTCAAAACTCCGGATAACATAGCGACGCCTTGCTCAGTAAACACGAATACATTTGGCGAGTGTTTAATCTTTGAACTTATCACAATTTGTGATAAGTTCCTTATCTCGTCTCGTGTAAGAGTAAACAATCAACGGGAAATCTTTTAATATTTCTTCTTACCGCTTGGTTTAATACTCGTGTATCTACTCCGTAGAGATTAGCCAAGTCACGGTCCAGCATTACCTTTTTCCCGCGGATTAACAGAATCTTACTTTCAATACTTTCTTGCAAAACAAGTACTTTGTTCATATATACCTCTTCTTAAATAACACTCGAATCCTCATCGTCCCATACCATGAGGTATGCAATATGCCAAAGCCGTGTAAAATAATAACATGACTCGACATCGTTGTCAAATTGCAAATAGTGTTATTCTTCAAAAGTATATGATTGCTATAATTAACCTTGCTACATAATTGTTATTCAAACACCAGTTTACCGAACAAGTTTGGCGAGTTATTTTGTTTCACTAAAACCTATCCTTGCTGTTTATTCTACGTTAGTTCTGTGTTTAAACCGTTCCTCAATAACAGTGTATAACGTCGGAACAAATACCAGTGTTAAAAATGTAGAAACCGTCAACCCTGCAATAACAGCCACTGCCATCGGTGCTTCAATCTCGCCGCCTTCACCGATCCCCAAAGCTAACGGCAGCATCCCAATTATAGTTGTCAACGTGGTCATCAATATCGGCCGTAACCTCGTATGCCCGGCGATTGCAACAGCTTTATACAAGTCCATCCCTTCCCTGCGGAGATGGTTTGTGTAGTCTACCAGCAATATACCGTTGGATACCACAATCCCAACCATCATAATTATACCGATGAATGATACAACGTTAAGCGTATACCCTGTGAGGAACAATCCCCAGATCACACCGATGATACCCAGTGGAACTGAAAACATAATAATGAACGGGTCAATAAATGATTCAAACTGTGAGGCTAATACCATGTATATCAAAAGAATAGCGAGTAGTAACGCAAACAGAAGGTCCCTGAACGCGTTCTGCTGATCCTTATAACTTCCTGCTACATCAATATTATAATTTGCCGGTATAACAACCTTTTGCTGGATTAGCTTCTTCAACTCTTCCGACACCGTTCCTGATGGACGGCCAATAACATTAGCGGATACCGTAACTATCCTCACCTGATTTTTTCGTTCAATTTTTGACGGGCCTGTCCTGCGTTCAATCTTAACGAGGTTCGACAACGGTACTTGTTTACCCATTGGTGATGTTACAAATACTTTATCTAAATCACTGATCGTCGAACGGTCAGTTTTCCTTAACTGCACAAAAATATTATATTCTTTCCCTACCTCCGGGTCACGGTACAATGACGCGATACTTCCTTCCATATTCGTCTGTAACGAAGACGCTATCTGCACAACGGATAATCCCAGTGCCGCTGCGCGTTTACGGTCAACAACCACCTCAAGTTCCGGTAACCCGGCTTCCCGGCTGATACTTATATCCTTAACCCCCGCAAGGCCGGTCATAAGTTCTTTCACCTGTTCCGCAAGTTTTTGTGTAACCCCAAAATCATAACCCCGGATTTCTGTCTGTAACGCCGAACCGCCCATCATACCTACCGCCATGCCTGCCCCGCTTCCAAACTTAACTTCCGTACCGGGAATATTTTTTAATAACGGGCGCAAAGCATCAGTAACTTCTTCAGTTGAACGTTTACGTTTAGAAAGTTCTACCAACGAAATTCTTAGTGACCCGGTATCTGACCCGCCGCCACCCGTAAATAATGACGCTAATGCCGCAAGGCCGCTACCGCTGGTACCCAGGCGCATTTGCATGGTATCAAGCTCAGGCGTATTCTTCATAACAATTTCTTCCACCTGCTGCATTACAGTATTAGTTTTCTCAAGTTTTGTCCCCAACGGCATCTTGACTGTTATAGACAACTCTCCTTCATCCGCTGACGGCATGAACTCGGTACCCACAAACGGGATAAGTACAAAACTTAAAATTAACAAACCTGTTACACCGAAAATAACAATTTTTCTATGCCCAAGCGCCCATTCAATAAGTTTTTGGTATTGCGTATCAACATTATCAAAAAACGCTTCTAACGTTTTAAAAAACTTACCTTGCGTTTTTTGTACATGAAGAAACTTTGATGTCAACAACGGGATGACTGTCAGTGACACTGCCAGTGACGCTACTAACGCAAATGATATTGTGTACGCCATAGGCTTGAATATTATAGATGCCAACCCGGTGACAAACAGCATCGGGACAAACACCACAACAGTTGTTATTGTTGATGCGATAACTGCTAGCCCGACTTCTTTTGCACCGTTAACAGACGCGTCCATTGGTGACTCACCTTTTTGTATATGCCGGTAAATACTTTCCAGCACAACTATAGCGTCGTCCACCAACCTCCCCACACCCAGCGCAAGGCCGCCAAGCGTAGCAATGTTTAATGTAAGTTTACCGAAGTATAGCAGTACAAACGTTGCAATAACAGATAACGGTATGGCTAAGGATATAATAAACGTACTCCTGAAACTACGTAAGAATATCAGGATAATAATGATCGCAAGTAACCCGCCTTCCAAAGTAGACCTCTGTACGTTACCTATTGATTTTTCAATGAATATCGATGTATCCATCATTGGTTTAATATCACACCCCTGGGGTAACTGGCGTTTAATTTTGTCAAAACTTGCCTTTATCCTCCGCGCTACCTGCACAGTATTTTCGCTGGAAGCTTTTTGTACCTGAATCATTATCCCCGGCATACCGTTTATGCGTATGTACTGGGTTTGTTCTATATAATCATCTTTAATATCCGCCACGTCTTTTAGATATATAGGAACCCCAGCCTGGTTTCCCACCACTACATCCTCAAGTTGTTTAACTTCTCTAATCTGCCCGACAGTACGGACATAAAAACTCATATCCCCGTCCTCAACTTCACCGCCGGGAAGCGTAAGGTTTGACATCCCGATTGCACCTGTAATTTGCTGTACCGACAACCCAAACCCGTATACGCGTGAACGGTTAAGTTCCACCCGTATTTCGCGTTGTAACCCGCCATTAACCGTTGCTGAAGCAACGCCTTCAATACGCTCAATCCCGGGCCCAACAATATCATCCGCCAGCATACGCAATTCCGCGGGGCTTTGCGGGCCAGTAAGGCTTATCATCATGACCGGCATCATTGACGGGTCAAACTTGAACACCAGCGGGTTAGACATATCCTTAGGCATCATACCTTTGATCATATCAATCTTTTCACGGACGTTTATCCCGGCAGCATCCATATCTGTTTCCCAGTTAAACTCCGCCATCACCAGTGACATTTCAGAAAATGATTGTGAAGATACCTGTTTAATGTTGGTAACAGTACTTATAACTTTCTCCAACGGACGTGTAACCATTGACTCGATCTCGGCAGGGCTTGCACCTTTATACGTCGTTATCACCGCCGCCATCGGGAATGACATATCGGGATACAAATCAATTTTTAATTGTGTAAAAGCTATCACCCCGAGTACGATGACCGCAATTGCGGCCATCAAAACAGTTATTGGTTTTTTTATTGAATACTCTGATATAAACATATACTTTACTCTTTCTCCCCACCGGATATAATCGCAGCTTTTATCCCGTTAGTAAGCCTTTGCTGCCCGGTAGAAACTGCGTACTCGCCGTATTTAAGGCCGGATAGGATTTCTGCGTTATTGTTATCAGTAAACCCTACGGTAACCGCCCGGTCCTCCGCGATATTGCTTTTTATTACCATTACCCGTTTTGTTCCATCAGGTTTTTCTATGATACACTTTACCGGTACAAGTATACGCCCTGAATGGTAACTCACCAGAATATCTACATTCGCAAACATCCCGGGACGGAGTAACCGTTCCGTGTTATCCACTGTAATTTCAATTTTCGCGGTACGGCTCATCTGGTCAATCATCGGGCTGACCGACGTAACGGTTCCTGTGAACGTACGTTTGGGGTACGCATCAACTTTTACCTGTGCAGATAAATCCTTACTAACTTTAGCAACATCTTTTTCTACGACGTCAACTACAACCTTAACTTTGTCAATATTAACGACAGTAATTACTGGCGTAGCCATTGCTACCGCGCCGCCTGCTGCCGGGGATACCAACGCGCCAATGTCAGGATACCGTTTTGATACGATCCCCGCAATATTAGTTTTTACCGGTGATTCCGCATAATCAAACCCCGGCTCGTCACGGTTTACCATCGCAACAACCTGATCGACGGCAACATTATCCCCTTCGCTTACCAAATACTTTTGTAGTTTACCCGGAACTTTTGCGTACACGTTAACCGTTTCATTCGCCATAACATTACCCGTGAGGTTAAGCCGGTCAGCGATATCGCCTGTACGCACTTTCACAACTTCCACAGGTACGCCGGTATCTTCAGTTTTTGCCACAGTTTTTTTTGTAAACTTTCCAATTGAAACTGTTACCCTGTACCCTATAAGGCCTATAAACAAGACTACCACTACCCAAATAATTACTTTACGCATAAAACACTAAACACTCCTTCTTTTTTACTAACTCCAGAATATATAATTATTTCCCTACTGCTTTTACTAATGACGCCTGTGCGATATTATAATCAAACAACGCCTGGTAATAATTTACTTCAGATTGTGTCAACGCAAGCTGTACATCCCGGACGTCTACATACGACATATACCCTTCTTTATACCGCTGATCCGCAATCCTCAAATTTTCTTTTGCTAATTCAACATTTTCTTTTTGTACATCAATACGCTCTTTAGCTTCGTTCAGGTCAATCACCGCTTTTTTTGTTTCCAAACGTATACCGTCTTCCACCTGAGAACGGGTAAGCTTCATTGTTTCCACATTCGTCTTCATCTGTTTAACTTTAGCGCCGGTATAGAAGTTTAATGGCCAGTTGAATACAAGGCTTGCATTCCATGCGCTATCCCATTTTTCTTCGGTATAATACGGCATTTTATAATCCGCTGATGCGGATAATGCGAGGTTCGGCAGCCCTGACGCGTTGGTAAGTTTAACCAATAAATTCATAATATCTTCCTGAAACCCAAGTTGTTTAAGTTCAGGCCGGGTTTTAAGAGCTTCCGCAAAAACATCTTCTATAACAGCAGCGTTCGGGTTATACTCAAACTCGGTCTCAAGTTCGTAATTATCCAAACTAGTTTTCAGCATAACCTCCACCGCTTCTTTTGCCATACGCCCGCCGTTTTTTGCGCGGATCAATCCTACCTGCGCGTTGGTAAGCTGTACTTTTATACGGGAAAGATCGTACTTCGATATTTTTCCGTCTTCATACATCAACTGCATAGTTTTATAATGCTCGTCAGTAACTTTTACAGCTTCTTCCGCGATTGCCACCATTTTTTGGGTAAGCATCAACCCGTAATACGCGCGTTTGGTATTGAATACCAACTCATTTTTTGCGCGGCGCAGTTCTTCCTCCGCAGCTTTATAACCAATTTTTGACTGTTTTACCCCTAACCCTATTTTCCCGAAAGTATAAAGCGGCTGCGAGACAGAAAGTTTGAAATCGTAAAGATAATCATACCCTGTCTTTATATTGAACGATACCGGCGCATAAATAATTGATCCTGTTAGAGGATTAACCCCAACCGGCATCTGGAACGACGTTTTAGTTTCCGGCATCGGGCTCATCTTTACGTACATTGCCATAAAAGTAAAATCCGGGAAGTTACGCGCACTAGCCTCATCAACAGCATATTTTGAGGATAACATTTTTTGTTCCGCAATTTTGATTCCCTGCGAACTTTTTAGCGCTAAATCCACGCATTTATCTACCGTAAGTTTTTCTGCAGCAACAGCGGTTATTGCTAATAATACTACCAGCGCAGTACTTAAACACAGAGTATTAATAACTATCCTTTTAGTAAACAGCTTCATCTTATTCCCCCGACTTTTTCATGTATTTACCAATACCATTAAAATATATATCTAATACATCTTCGATTCCCTTGTCCTTAAGGCCAATACCATGTGTACCTTCTTTTGATAATGTCATCGCCTGTACAATCGATAAGAACAGTATTGCCGCGCGTTTTGGAGTGACAACACTATTTCCCGTCATTTCTCTATTAATAATACGCCCGACACTTTCAAAAACAGCGGTAAACTGTTTCTTCATCACCAGCGCATGAGCTTTTCCAATAGACGTATCCATGTTCTGTAGTTCGCGCATAATAATATTTAATGCCTTACGGTTAGCCTGTACGTACTCGGATTGTAACTGCAGCATTTTTTTTAACTTATCCCGCACACTGCCGGGCGACTTTTCTGCAGCCAGGATAAACCCGGACATTTCATTAAACGTATTCCCTATCAACGCGTGGAACAACTCCTCTTTTGTTTTGAAGTACAGGTACACCGTACCCTTGGCAACACCGGCATGGCGCGCAATATCTTCCACTAACATTTTGTGGTACCCTTTATCCGCTACGACATCCATTGCAGCGGAAAGTATCAACGCTTTTTTGTTCAGTTTAACTTTATTCATTAACCTATTCTTCCTGCGATAAACAATACCGGATAAACCGGTACGTTTTACTGCCACCTATCATTATGACTGACTGGTCAGTCATAATATCATTATGGGTATAAACTGTCAAGCACAATTTTTGTATACAGGCTTGGTTATGGTATCAGAAGTTCAAACCCTGTAGTTCTATCCTTTTTTCTTGAAGCACATGTGCCGGTAAGTTCTATTATCACAACTTCCATTATATGCCAGGTTTTAACGCCGAGCCTTACACACCCCGACCGTGTGACATTATTTCTCCCAAAAAAGTTGTGTGAATGCAGGACAGGATTACCTTTTGAATCCGGGAATATAGTCCCCACCCCGCCGGTTTCGTATACATTATTTAACAAGTACGGCATTGGCACAATCTTTTTCGCACGGCCGTTACGGGGGCCAACAACAATCCTGCTGCCCTTATCCGCACCACCGACCATAATCACCGCAGCGGAACGTATTTTTTTTACCCGTGCAAAACGTTCTATACACTCATGCACTACATCACCGTCTTCCAGGCGTATAACAAACACACGGCCCATCCGCGCTTGAGAATATAACATATGATTCCATTACCCTTCTATTTTATTTCAACCAATACCCTATAACCATCCGCAGAGCGTGAACACGCTGATAGTTTCTGAGTTAACAAACTTACCCTGGCGAAACATTTTATTTACTTCACGTTTTGTGACAACCACATTTTCAATAACTTCATTATCATCAAACTTTGTCCCGACATACTTCAGTTGTGTAGCTTTATACAGGTGAATAACCTCGTCGGTATACGCAGGCAAAGGGTATATATCCGCGACTTTCCTGATTTTTCCTGCACGATAACCCGTTTCTTCTATAACCTCGCGTTTTGCGCATATAACAGGGGATTCATTTTTTTCTATTGTCCCTGCGGGAAGTTCATAGACGTACTGCCTTACAACAGGACGGTATTGTTTTATCATAACAATCTTTGACGGGGAAAGAAACGGGATAATAATCACCGCACCGGGATGGTTTACATACTCGATATCCATAACTTTACCATTGGGAAGTGTTAAGGTATCCCGCCTGACTTTTAAATACTTACCGTTATACATCAACCGGGATATCATAATTCTTTACTTTGCGATAACTATCGATCCGGTGACAGTCTTGCCGTTGATTACAAACTGGTAGATATATATACCGTTCTCCACAAATTCGCCGTTGGTATTCCTGCCGTCCCATATATCTATACTCTCTATCGTCCTCACCATACGGTTCTGAACATCAAATATCTTTACCCAACTCATTTCTTGCGTACTATCAGCCAAACTTAATGCTTGCCAGTAGTTGTGTATACCGTTGAAACACGCGAAGTCGTTTGAGCCGTCGCTATTAGGCGTGATAATCTTTTCTTTTGGTTTAAACTGTTCCGCATCAATGCTGCTTAGTGATGCTGAAGGGAATATACCGAATAACGAAAAATGGCTTACCTTTACCGTTAACGTATTCTTTGCAGTATTCACCACTCCGCCAACATACCGCCAGTCATTGCTGTCATGCCAGTACACCTGTAACCGTGTTTCATCTATGTCCGTACCGTCAACTATCCCATCATCATCTACGTCAAAGTACAACAAGGTTATATCCGCGGGTATTGTCAGTGTCTTCACATCAGTATCAATCTCGTATGCCGCTATAGGCAAGGATATTCCCGTGGTAATCAACTGGCTGCTCTTTACCGCTGGCACTGACGTTACTTCCTTCTGCATCATCCTTACATTAATATTACTGCTGCTCAACCCCGAAGGAAGTTTTACTTCTACTTCACCGTCTTCAGGATTACCATCCGCTATTACCACACGTCCGCCTGTGGGCAGGACCGTTTTTTCTATCAAACTGCGGTGTATCACTTCATGATACTGTCCTGACTTAGGGGAGACAGTTTCGTTTTCATCACCGTCATATGCAAAAATCTGGTACTTTATCAACGCTACTGTATTCACGATTTCATCTGCTGGAATGTCTACGTAATACATACTATCCACACCGATCATTGTGCGTTCTTCTTCCTCTGATTCCGTACCGTTGGTATACAACAGTTTGTATACTACCTTAGCTGTGTCAATAATAACATTGTCTTCAATACCAGCAGTAATTCTCAATTTTGTCCCTACAAGGCCGATGTAGCTGTACGGTGTATGTTCAACTGTCGGGCTTTCATTATCGGTTTTACCTACATATACCAACCCGATACTGTTCCATTTTATCTTTCCAGCCTCTACTGTCACAGTTATGTTTTTTGACTGATACCCTTTTGCATATGCAGCTATCTCGTACTCACCTTCCGTAAGAGAATAAAATCCGTATAAACCCTTTTTTTCCGTATCTGCTGACGAACTAGCGGTCAGCCCGGTATTAAGCGTCAGCTCTGCGTTACCGATGCGGTTTTCTGCGATATTACCATACCCTGTGGTTTCGTTGTACACATAACCAAGGATCCAGCCGGATGCTGCGTCCACTACTATCTCAACTTCTTCTTCTTCACACACATTACCGCAATCATCTTCCGCATATAAGAATGCTTTATACTTCCCGTCAGATACCACTTCGTTATTGTCATTACGCCCATCCCATGTTTCGCTTGTACGCCCCGCATTACGCCGGGAATTTGACGTTATTGTTTTCACAGTTGTCCCGGATTCATTTTTTACTGTCATCGTGATTTTCGCGGGTTCCGACAATGCATACATTATTATGGTAGAATCATACGCTCCATCGTTGTTTGGCGAGATCGCCGAGTTCGTTAACGTATACGAACTAATCTCGGGCGGGGTAATGTCTATCTCAACATCCACATCCCGCGGGCTCGACTCGTTACCTTCCGCATCAACCGCAGTTATACGCACATAATACTTACTACTGTCTATGATAAACTGGTTTGTATCGTCTATCCCAGCCCAGACTTCCGAATTTTTACCCAGGGGCCGCGATTGTTTATCAATTATTGTACGTACCACTGTATTGTCCTGGTCATACACTTTCATTGAAACCTTACCCGCAGGGCTTAGCGTATAGTATATCGTCACGGCATCCTTTAACCCATCATTATTCGGAGAGAACACCGGAGGTACTGCGGTTATTCCGGAGAGAGACACCCCGACTTTCTTACATGTAATACTTACCTGATTATTCCCGGTTTGGGTTACATTCCCAAGATTATCCACGGGCATCACTACATAGTAGTACACCCCGTTTTCTATTAAACCTGTCCCGGCATCTATGTACTCGGCTACACCGTTTTCCTCACCCGCGTTGATCTGTGTACCAATACTGGTTGATACTTCCGAACGGTATATCTTATACGAGCTTATCTGTCCTACGGTATCACGTGCGGAGGTCCAGCTGAGTTTTATATCACCCCCGCTTTCGAGTGCAGCGGTTAACGTTGTTATCGGCTGCGGGCCCGCGGTATCTATATAAAACGACCGCGGGGTGGACCAGTTACCTGTATTCCCTACCCCGTCTTTGGTACCTACACGCCAAAAATATGTCCCTTCAGTAAACGTATACGATGGTTCATATTTTGTGTTGACAATATCCGCTGTGGTAAGGTTTGGCACGTTTACTTCCGGCGATGTAAACCCGTATGCGTTGTCTACCTGCAGCATATACGTACATCCGGACGGATCGTTTACTGCGCTGCAGGTAAAGCTTACCTTGTTTACCGTAAATAATGTCGCGTTAGCAGGATATACCAGGTTAGGCACTAACGGCGGTATATTGTCGTACTTCAATGTAAATAATGTTACTGCTGCAGACCAGTTACCAGCGTTATCCCGCGTTTTTACACGCAGGTAATACGGTTTCTCCGCAGTTGCGGGTACTGCAAAATATTTTACCGGTGCTTGTTCCACTATTGTCTGGATATTACCCGGATCACCAACCGAGTTTGTACCCCAATACACAGTATAACCACTAACACCCGTCCCGGCATCACTCGCGCCGGTCCATTCAAAATACGGCCCGGCATCAACTTTCTGCCAGGTATCATTCGCTACCACCGTTGCTTTGGTATCGTTAGCCCAGGCTTGAATCCCCGTTGGATTCATTGGCGGTATAGTATCCGTTCCCGTTACATTCAACGCTACACTGCGTGCAGCGCTCCACGTACTGGTATTTCCCGCACCGTCTACCGCGCAAACACGCCAGTAATACGTACCGTTTGCCAAACCCGCGGTTGGCGAGTATGTCGATGCTGTCAATGCTGCCTGGTTTATTACTGGAGATGAAAAATCACTGTCATTATCCGCCTGAAGTTTGTATTTCACACCCGATGCATCTGTTACATCGGACCAATCAAATACCGGCACGCTTGTGTTTAAACTCGCGGCATTCGCCGGGGAAACAAGTGCCGGGACCGCCGGTGCCGTAGTATCCGCCGAACCAAGCGTATTTGTTGCAACAATAACTGTGGAGTACGACAATGTTTCCGGAGATACTGACTTATACGCATCAATACGGAAGTAATAAGCTGTACCGGATTTAAGGCTGCTGGCAGTATACGTAGTCCCTGTTGTTTTTGTTAGGTACCCTCCATGCGCTTCCATAACGGTAACATGATTTGCGCCATTACTGGTATTTCCGGCATTCGCACCAAATGAAACACCTAGTTTGGTACATTTAACATCCGCTGTAGCGCTTAGACGATACGCTCCGCCTGTGCGGTACGCGCGCCATCCATGCGGGTTGTGATACGCTCCGGCGGTATCGTACCATCGCGCATAAACGTTCTCGTATATTCTGTTATCCGCATCATAGAAACGAAAACTATACTTATGAATTTCCTGTGCCGGTGAAAGTGTTACCCATATAGAAGCCGCTGCAGCGTCAGAAATAGAAGCGTAGTTCGTATTCCCGCGATCACCGTCAGTAGCGTATGCCAACCCTGCCCATGTACCGCCATCACCAGTCGGCGTTTTTTTGTAACACTTATCCTCAAGCTCAGCTTTTGTCGAAGAACAATATATTGTGTACCCGCTAGCACCGGATACCGCTGTCCATGTAAGTTTTATCTGGCTGGGACTAACCGATGTAGCTATTAATCCTGCCGGTGTGGCGGGAATGCTTTGATCCGGCGACACTACGGCGTTGATATACTTCCATGCTGACGCGCCAACACTGTTTTTTGCCTGTACCGCGAAGTCAAACTTACCCGCGCCGTGGGTATGATACATCCCGGGCCATGTAATATCCGTTGCATTTGCGGTAGTAATATTATCCCAGTAGGTCCACGTCCCGCCGGACGGGCGGCGTCCAACTTTATACGCTGTGGCACCGGATACTGCTGACCACTTCATCACCGTTCCATAACCGGACTCATTGTAATCCACTGAAAAAGTTGATGGCGCGGCAGGAGCCGTCGCTGCGGTATACCCTCTCCCATAAATAACGCAAGAAACTGTGTTAAGGTTAGAATGCCCATTATTATACCCTGGCCAATCATAAATCGCGCCGGCACCGGAATAGTTCATATACCCGCTGTTTTTGTTGCCATACGGATCATTAAAAACAGCTGCACGGGATGAATCCGAATATCCGATAGTAGTAATATAATGCCCTGAACTGGTTAACATATTCAATAATACAAACGGCCGTTTTGCTTTTATCTCACTAACCAATTCAGCCCAAGTCGGGCTCCAGTCAGTCACAGACGTTGACAACTTATGGTTTTTTAAATAATCACGGATCCCGCCTTTTGTATCCGCCCAATTATTTTTTGTGATAAACCCATACCCGCCGTATGCGGTAACCCCATCCGGATCTTTAGACGCCCAACTGTAGGTAACCCCGTTAAACGTATATTTTTCGCATATATACCGCCCATAATGCGATGTATGCGAATACGGGCTCGAACATGTACAGTCCCAATAATTAACAATCTTGTAATACCCTATCACCATTATCGACGATGTTGCCCCGCATGCCCAGTTACCTGCGAACCAGTTTGGGGAGTCATACACCTGGTGAACATACGGTATCCCCGTCATTTTCTGGTATGCCAGATTCGCGGTCAGTACTGTTGAGTTATTAATTATTGGCTGGAATTCATCCTTAACGTTTCCGTCGATTAACGCCGTTTTTTTTTGAGTATCTAAAAGAAGTTCCTGTTTTTGCGTACCGATACTAACCTTCCCCGCACCAATAATACCGCTACCCTGCTGAATTACAGTATTGTAAGTAACTAGCGGTGCGGTATAAAACTTGCCGGTAAAATAATCTTTATACAAAACCTTCTTCCCATCAGGCGATACCGTGCAGTCACCCGCGAACTTTTCTTCCTCCGGTGAAACCTGCTGTTTCCCTGTACCGTTATACGCCGCCATCATAATCGCAGTTTTTGTCAGGACATAAGTATTAAAACTTTTTGTGGTATAAACAATAGACGCGCTGTCATTCAACCACCGCGGATTATCGCCGGTATCTATCTCATACGCATTACCCGTATCAAGAACAACAACCTTAATTTTTCCGTTGATAGTATTCATCAATAACTTAGTTCCATCAGGTGACCATACGGGCATAAAACATCCGGTTTCACCGTCAGTAACTTTTCTTAACCCGGATCCGTCAACATTCACCACCCATATTTGGTCATCCCGGTCATTAAACGCTACACGTTTTGCATCGGGTGAGATTGGGGTTACATTCGCGTATTCCGGGATTGCTATTTTATGTATTACTTGCAATTTGTCGTTCATCACAGTTATTTCGTTATCTACTGAAAACGCAATATCGCCGTTATCCGCAAATGATGGTATCCCGCAGATATGTACCGGCGCAGACAATGACCTGGATTTACCTGTATTGACATTATAGATGACAGGCACCTGAAGAAATTCGTCAGGTTTTGCTTCAATCAACAGTTTGAATCCCGCAAACATCCCGTCTTTTGACCAGTAATATTTATATCCGCTGCTCTTCCCTGCGCTTATCTGGTTCATAGTACCTGAATCAAAGTCGTAATAATACACCCCGTTATAATCACTACCGGCAAATAAGGATTTTTTGCTATCCGGCGAAAATACGGGATTATTGTAACCTGTAAGAAAATCAGGGTTACCATCAATTCCGGCAGTCGGTGCTGCACCGTCGATCTTTCCTCCACCGGCAAAAGATACTGCCAAAAAGCTTAGTATTAGAGCTATTGCCAACAAAACGTTTTTCATTTTAATACCTCATTTTATTAAAATATAAATACCTTACTTAAACCTTAGCAACCACTTTGCCATACTGCATACTTTATTAACACTTATTATATATGACTATGCAAAAGGTTAATAAGTTCCTTAAGATACATTACAATTATTTTTATGTTTATGTAAATAATATTACACTTTTAGTAGTTAAAAATATATTTATAGTTAATGTACGGGTTTGGGTATTCTAAAGTTCCAAATTGGCAACTTTGCGGGTTCGCCACCCATTTTTTCTATATCCCCAACAATTGCCGCCCATTTAGGTTCATCCAGCAAAACCTGCGGGGAAAACGGATTTGCCGCAAAATATATTACCTTACCCTTACCATAGTTGCGTACTATAATCCCCGGGTTTCCGTTATCCAACCGTGCAACAATTTTGGCGGTTGTATCTGTAACTGTAACCTTATTTACGAACTTAACCAATCCCTTATATCTTCCCCGTTGTAACCCAAGCACCGCATATTTCTCGCCTTTTTTTGCGCTTGAAAACACGGTATCATCCTCAAAAATGATTGAGTCCGTTTTATCTTCTCCTTCAAGTTTTATCCCCAATATTTTTTCGCGGTAATAATCCAGTGATTCGCCGTTTATATTCCAGCTAAACGCCCGGGGGTCTCCCGCCACTAACGTTCCTCCGTTAAGCACCCAGCTATCAATTTCTTTAACCACGCTTTCACGTTCATACTCACAAAACGGCGCGTATAAAACTTTATAATTAGACAACACGCCTTTTACCTGTTCAATTTGCTCATCACACACAAAGTTAAACCAGCACCCGTTTTTTTCGCCAAGTAACGAATATACAGTATAAATTTCATCCGCTAACAATGAGTACCCGGTTGTAAAATATGAATCTGCGGAGTACAGTATTGCCGTCCCGGTTTTTTCCGGGAGTTTAATTTTTCCCATGCTGGTATACACCTTGGCAATATGCAGCATCATCTTCCACCGTTCAGGATCAGTTATTGACGGGCAATCATTTGCGTAGTACTCAATCCCCATCGCACCCATCTTAATCGCCTGGCTGCACCATTCACGCATATCTTCATCCGTCGGGCGGTAACCATCATAAAAAAATGCCTGGACAATAGCCCATACGGGCTTACCCCCAACCATATCAGACAAAAACTTAGTCCCAAACCCGTGGTTAAACAACCCGCGGCCAGGTGTGCGGTTATGCTTTTTATCCGCTGATGTTGTGTAAGGATCACACGCAAACTCATCACCCGCGTCTGACATTTTATAAAAATTAAACGGGCTGAACCCGCCCATAAACCAGTAATCGCATGGCTGATACTTTTTTTGCGGTGCTATAGATTTCATAACATCATATGCACGTTTTTTTGCCTGGAAAAACTTTTCCGCTGCCCAGCGGTTATACGCCAGCCACATAAACGCAACATCTTTACTCGTTACTATCTCCGGATCGTCTATATATGGTATCCCGTATTTTCCGTAACCATAAACACTTTTTACTTCTTCCTCATACTTTTTCCAATTCTTACTTTTTACAGCAATACTTTTCTGCGGGATCCGTACCAGTGGTTCATCCATCCCGCGAAAACCCAGGATTGCGGGGTCACTTGAATACTTAACTGCATACGCTTTAAGTTCGTTTACCATAGCGTCTACATATAGAGGATCAATGATTGAAACCCTTTTTCTTCCGGTAGTACTCGGGAATACTACTTCCGCACCATTTTTTTCTGCTACGTTAACCAATGGCGATGATTCCAAAAATATTATACGCGGCCATTTTTTTAATGCTATAAATTCACTGCCTCCCGGGGTAATACCTTTTCGCGGGGCAAGAAACCCGGCGTTATACACTTCCTCCATAAAAGCTGTGACATACTTCTCAAGCTCAGTTTTATCCTGCAACTTTTCCTGTAAATACTTTGGCAGGTTGCTTATTCCAAGATCGTGATACCACGAATTAACTACGTATCCCGCGGTTGATGAAGAAATAAGTTCCTTAAAAACCTCTTTTTCCCGGGTAATAGTATACGGTGCAGCATTTTTTGCGGTGACAGGTTCACGTTTTACTATCCCGGCTTTTAAGTCAAGGATACCAAACCTATCCGGCTGATAAAACCCTCCTTCCGTAGCGGACCACGCGCTGTTCTCCAATAACTCCTTTTCTTCCCTGCAAAAGTTTAAGTCAAATTTTTCAATACTATCCCCGCCGATTTCTTTCAGCGGTAACTCTATCTCCGTAACCCAGTAATCGTCGTAGACCTTATTTCCTACAACAACATTCGTGGCGTTCCATTCCGCATTTTTTTCGAAACCCTTTGCGGATTCAACCACAATAATTTGTTCATCAAATACAGTACCCGTGGAGTTTATAACAAAATGAAATGTTGCTTCGCTTTGCGGTGAAACATAAAATTCTATACAATCATTATCCCACACACGTGCGTCCCGAGCCAACACATCGTTTTTTAACCATTTAGCGCGCGGGTCAAGGCATTTAAACAATATATACAATTTATCCTTACTTACAGCAACCCGTACTTCTGTTTGTTTCCGCGCAAGCGATACCCCGTCAACATTATAAAACCGGCCCAGCGGGTCAGCTGTCTGCCAGGCATAATCCTCGGGATCACCGTCGATAACCGGCGGTTTAACATTTTCGCTGATTACCGATATTTTTGAAACATTTGCACCAGCATCAATTTTTTCTGCGGAAGACACCCCGCACATAAGCAATACTATTGCCGCTGAAACCGCTAAAACCCGGTATATATTATTCACTGTGAACAACCATAAAATCTTTACGTTCCTGGTCAACAACATAAACTTTTTCACCTATCCTTTTCTTAACCCGAGCAACAACTGTATATTTACCTGTAACATCGGTTTGCGCAAAATTATAATCATACTTAAACCTGCATACCTGGTTGACATCAAGTTTAACCTTATCATCAATAAATTTAATCAGTTTTTTTCCATATACAACTTTTACTTCAACCCCAAACTCATACATCGTATTCCCTGTATTACGTAAATCACACCAGATATCCATAGGTTTGGTTATCACCTGGCTACCTTCGGGGTATATAATCAATACTTCCGCATTTGCTACGGGTACTGTTTCATCGCGTTTTGGCGGCTGTTGCAATAACTGCATCTGCGCTTGCGCGTTCAGGTCATTATACCCCGCAGGATTTGCACCCGCATTGGTATTACTGTTCTCCGGCTTTACAGCTTCTTCCTGTGAGGGATAAAGAGTTACACCGCCTTCAGTAACCGCTGACATCGTTGATTGATCAACCATTTCACGTAATAAATACTTTTTCTCGTCATAACTCAACCTTTTCCCGTACCTGTTATTCTTAAACCCTGACCAAGCTTCAACCCTTACTGTATACTGCCCAATACGGTTATTATCACTGGTGTTTAGATAATTAAATACTACAGTTTTTGCTTCATTTGTTTTTAGTTTAACATCCTGGCGTAATGACCATAGCATTACCGGTTCTTTTTCGTTTGTATAAAACACGCTTAAGGTTATGGGTATATTAATCTCAGTTTTTCGTGTATTAACCGCCTGGCACGCAACCCCTATTGCCTGTCCCAGCGACTGTTCAGGCGGTAAAGATACGATATCAACCTCAACCTTAGCAATCTTATGTTCACTCGACATAAAAGGTTTAAGGATAAGCGCTGCCAACAATACTCCAATTATTAAACCTACACACCCGCCACGGGTCATATAAAACCTATTATTTTACAACCACAACTTTCTTGCGGACCACAACTTTATCACTTGCATCCGTGCTGCTGCTAACCGTTACCACTGCAATATACACACCAGCAGAAACTTTCACACCGCCGGTATTCACGCAGGCCCATTGATAAACATACTTATTCCCGCTGGTGGAAATAAACCCGTCATCAATAGCAAAAACCTTTTCCCCTGCGATGTCATAGATTTCAAGTTTATCCTTGCGGTTAGTGTTCCCGCTGATAAACGAAATGCTTGCCATACCGTTATTGCACGGGTTAGGATAAATATGCACGGTATCTGATTTGACATCAATCGCAAACTCCAAGGTTAATACATTACTCCCGCCTTCCACAACTTTGACCTGCTGAGTTTCGTTATAACTCACACCGTTATACGCGCGGAGATTATACTTCCCGGGTAAGAGGTTCGGGATAACAAACGAACCATCACGGTCATCCACGGGTACTGTTACGACAAGCTTACCGCTGCGATAGAGTTCCACATACCCCACACCGTTATTCGGGACAAACAACGCGGTACGCACCGCCGGAATTGCGTAGTTTATACTATTCTTCCCGAACTTCGAAGCTGCCCGCGCTTGTGCCTGTACCCAAACTGTATCATTAACCTTATACCCCGCAAGCTGCCCGGTAATCGTTCCAAGCTGGTACTGTATCCCCAATGTGAAATCTATATTCTCATTCCCGCTGATAAGTTCACGGTATACAACCGACGCAGTCTCGCCTGCCCAGTAGGTTACTATTATCATATACGTAGTTCCCGGAGTTAACCCGTTAAGGATATACGTCCCGTCGGTATACGTCCCGACAGTGCGTTTGACTATATTATCAATCTTTGCTTCAACAATTATACCGGTCAACGGGGTACCATCCGCCTGGGTAACCTTCCCGCTGATCGTATCAGGTGATACCCGCGGATACGTACTCCCGGCGTTTACCAGCACGCTTTCGTTTCCTTCACCATCAACCGTTGCTACTTTATAATAATACGTCACTCCATTAACTAATCCAGTATCCAACAACGTGGGTAGGTCGGTCCACTGGACAAATGTAACACTCTCCGCATCAACGCTGCTGCGATAGACTCTATACCCAGCTACGCCGTTACCTTTATCCACTGACCAGTTGATGTACACCGCATGGTCGTCCGGTGTAACCGCAACATCTTTCGGGTTAAGTATAACCCGTACATCATCGAATACCGCGCGGGTATTCTCTGTGAATAAACCCACAAACCCCTGGGCATACGCTGTATTACTACTTGCCGAGAACACATACGCATAGTTTATCCCGTCGGTAGAAACATACGCGGTTTTTACCGCACCGTCACAACTTACCTTCAACCATACCCAGCTGCTGGGGTTAATTGTATAATAGTACGTTGACGCGAGCTCAACGTTTTTCATGGTCAGCAATACAAGTTTTGCTGTAACGCTGTCCATACTAATAACATACTTATACCCGTTCTCCGGATCTGCCATCCTGAACGCCAACCCTGCGGTTGTACCTTCTTCAATCCTAACTTTCGCCTGATAACTAATATTTGTATAGCTTTTATTAGCTATAAAACTCAAACCCGTTACTGAAGTAACGAGATGCGCGTAATTACCATTAACCGCATCAACAGACCAGTATCCTTCCTGAGGCTGCCATAACGTGTTAGACCGGTCAATATCCGAGAACTTATCGGATAAACACCCGCCGGCTATAACGTCCTTGATATACCCCACAACTCCGGAAGACATACTGCTGATATGATCAGTATAGTCGTACGCGTAGACGTTGTAGTAATACGACGCGCCGTATTCAAGTTGAGTATCAATATACGCGTTTTGAGTACCATCAACCGATGTTAAGATCGCGCTATCCCTACCCGTAGAATCCCCGCGGTAAACTCTATACTCTTTGATATCCGGTTCAGTATTCGGTTTCCAGGAGAGATAGAATTTTTTCCCCTGTAACGACGATATCCTGAGATTAACCGGCGCAGCGGGAACAACATCCTGTGCCGCGCAATTAACTATATTGGATATTAATCCCGTATTCCCAAGTTCATCCGCGGTAAAGATTGCAAAGAAGTACGTTACCGACGGTATTAACCCGGTTACTTTGTATTCCAGTAGTATCCCAGCCGGTACGTTCATTGTTGATACAACAATATCCGCGGTGGTATACACAAATTCTCCGGGAATACTTATAGTTGAATATTCTATATAATACTTTGCCCCGGCCTTTAACTCACCCTGGTTACCGTCATCACCAACTGATGTCCAGGTTAGTATGACATTACCATCCAGTGCGTTCGGTACAGCAGATAATGTCGTTACCGCCGCGGGTGATATCGTATCAAACAACGGTACCGCTGCTGTTGATACACCGGAAGAATAGTTGTTCACATTGTCATACGAGTACAGGGTGTAATACTGTGTCACCCCAGAGAATAGAGGTTGATGCACAAACTCACCTTGTGTTGAGGAACTCGTGTGTATAAGCGCTGACGCCACGCCTTGTGTTGTTATATACCCAACCGTACTTGCATAAACAGAGGTGTACACAAAATCTTTATCCCCCGGATTTGTCCAGGTTAATGTTACTTTACTATCACCCGCTAAAACTGAGGTTAGGATAACATTACTAGTCGGCGTGATATCTTGTTGTGACACCGCAGATGTTTGTATACCTGACATCAAGCCGGTATCGAGGCCTGAAACATTTCCTTTATCATCGACAGATGCGATACCGAAGTAGTACACCGTATTGTTCTCAAGCCCGGTAATTGTCACGGCTTCCGTTATCCCGGGTTGCATCGGTGCTGCTGATATAACAACTTGTGTAGAATTTGTTAGTGTCCACCAGATATTACCGTTGTTTCCCACTGTTGCCTTGCTCAATGTGTTGTATCTAATCACATAAGAAATAACTCTTCCTCCAACCGTTCCGTCTTCCGTAGGAGATGTCCACATAAGGCTTATCATTCCATCCGTCGTACCGGTCAATGCTGAGATAACTCCCACCTCCGTAGGCGGGGTTACATCGTGCTGCGCATAGGTTGACGCTATGTTTGATGCTGCACCGTAATTATTGTTTTCATCTATCGTCCATAAAACGAAGTGGTACGTTGTATCCGGTATTAATCCTGTGAACACGTATGACTGTGAAGAATTAACCGCAACATTTTTCGCGGTAATACTGGTATTCCCTACCTTCAACGCGTTCCACGTGGTGGAATAATCCGTACTTACCTGTATTACGAACGTTCCGGTATCAAGATTGTTTGTATACCCGTCATCACCCGGTGCGGTCCAGTATAATACTATTTTCCCTTCAGTACTTCCCGGTAATGCGGTGATACCCGCTGCCGCTGGGGCGGTAGTATCCTGTGCTTTAATAGTGATAAACGTAACTGGTGCTGAGTATTGTGTCGATACGGACTGCCCGTTCTCCGCTTTTACTCTAACGTAATACGTTGTGTTTTCAATCAACCCGGTAACTGTTATTGACGATAATTGTGTAGACAAACTATTTACGTTTGTTGAGAACGCAATATTTGTCGAGAGTTCAACTTTATACCCTGTATTAATCGGGTTACTATTTGTGTTCCAGTTAATACCTACACTGGCAACATTAACTTCGTAGGCGTTGAGGCTAGACGGCGTATTTGCAAACGTATACATCGCTGTACCAGTCCCTATCGCCACGGTTTCACCTAAAGTGTTATAAGCATACACGTACCGTATATACATTGTATTAACAGATAACCCTGTCTCCGGCCACGACGTTGTGTTTGCCGGTAATGATGTAACAACATTACCGATTGTATCCTTCACACGATACCCGGTTTCGTTAGTTGCATTATCTGCCCAGTTCCAATTAATAGAATCCGGTGCGGTAGCTGTTCCGTTAAAGGATGTTGGCACCGCCGGTGTTCCTGTCGGTAATGTGCGGGTAGAAACTGTAGTGTCATACCCGCTGTCGATACTATCACCGTTCCGCGAATATACACGGAAATAATATGTCGTATCCGCTGATATACTATTAACAAATATGTTTGTCGAGGTAGTCGTGCTGGTGTTCACACTGTCAAACCCCGGTGTTTGTGAAACGTCAATCCTATATTCTGTAGTTCCGGGATTACCATTCGCTGACCATGACAGCAACACCTGTGACGACGTAACATTTGCGATCGTTGTACCGGTTGGGACATAGGTTAATGTATACGCACTGGAAGTTGAGGATGCATTTGAACCGCTTACATTGTACGCTTCAACATACCGTGTTACTTGCGTATTAACCTCAAGCCCGGTTTCTGTCCAGGTAAGAGTGTCGGCAGGTAGAGTCATAAGAACTCCGCCGGTGGAAGACTTCACGCGATACCCGGTTTCGTTTGTAACACCCGCCCATCCCCAGGTAAGGCTTGTCTGTGTGCGGGATGTCGCCATAATAAATGCCGGTGCTGACGGTGCACCCGGATTCGTTGTGGTTGACACCGTAGAACTATATCCTGTATCAACACTATCTCCGTTTCTTGCATATACGCGGAGATAATATGTTGTTAACGCGGTTAATCCGGAATTAATATCCAACGATAAGCCGGTTTGCCCGGCGCTTGTAAATACACCACTAACAAAACTTGGATCATTAGAACAATTAACGTAGTACATTGTTCCCGACGGGTTACTATTGGATGTCCACTGAACATTAATTGATCCTGAAGATACGTTAAGGACTGTTAACCCAGCCGGTATGCTTGCTTGCGTATAAACCGTTGTTGATATTGACGTGTTATAACCATATGTGTTATACGCTCTGACATACACAGTAGTTGAAGTGTTTACCCCAAGCCCTGGGATATCTTGTTGTGTAGCGCTAACCGTTGCTAATTCACTGTTATCCGCTGTACTGTATACTTTATACCCGAACGCATTTGATACACTTGTCCATGTAATTCTTACGATACTATTATCTACCGCTGCCACCGATAATATCACCGGTGCATTTGGTTTATCCGCATCCGTGCGCGTGCTCACTGACGTATCGTATCCGCTGTTTATACCCTCATTGTTCTGCGATAAGACTCTTAAGTAGTACGTCGTCAGCGGTGTGATCCCGCTTGTTATGCTCAACATTGTATTACTTGTATACGCTTCTGTACTGGTGGTTACAAAGCCTGCGTCCGTGCCCCAGTTAACGTAATACTTAGTCCCTGCGGGGTTACTGTTTGCCGTCCACGTTACATTGATTGAACCCGAGCTTACTTGTACTGTTGTACTCGCGGGAACATTCGATAGCGTATACTTCGATACCGTTGCGCTTGCACTGCTGCCGCTGGCATTATAACTTTCCACGTATACGCTGGTGCTTGTGTTTATCCCGATGCCCGTAAGGTCAGCCGTTATTACGTCCGCTCCTAATGTTGCTAATACGTTATTATCCGCTGCGCTCTTTATACGGTATCCCTGTTCATTCGCTGCGTTCGTCCAGGTTACTCTTACGCTTGTCGGAGTTAATGCGCCCATGCTAACGGGATCCGCGCTTGAGGGTTTCCCGGGGGTCGTTGTCGTGCTTACCACGCTGTCATACCCGCAGAAGATACTGTCGCCGTTGCGCGACTGTACTCTCACGTAGTACGGTGTCAGTGCTGAAAGGCCGGTGAATGAATAACTCGAGACCGATACCCACCCGCTGTTGCTTACATTAGCTGTGATCCCGCTGTCTGTCGCAAGTTCTGCTTTGTATTCCGTTGCCGCAGGGTTACTGCTGGTGCCCCAGCTTATGTCTACGGTCTCTGAACTTACATTCTTTACGTACGTACCCGTCGGCTGGTTCGCGTAGGTGTAGGCATTCTTGCTTACACACGATGTACTCCCTGTGATGTTATACGCTTCTACATACACGCTCGTTGAGACATTTATTCCTATACCTGTCTGTACGTAATATGTTGTGTCTGCTGCTAAGCTCGATAGGACATTGTTATCCGCTGCGCTTCTGACTTTGTATCCATCTTCCTGCGTGCTTACGCTGTTTACATCCGCCCAGGTCCAGTTAATACTGTTGTTGCTTACTGCCGTACCGGTTAATGTTACTGCGCTGGGTACCCCGGGCATTGTTGTTGTGCTTACCGTAGAATCATACGCTGTGATTACGCCCTGTGTATTGTACGCCACTACCTTATAATAGTATACCGTTGCAGGGGATAATGCTGTGTCTGTATAACTCAATGCCGTATAGCCGTCACTGAACTGTTTAAGCGTTGTTGAGCTCGCGAAGTTGTCCATTGACCGCGCTATGCCGTAGACTGTCCCTGCGGGGTTACTGTTGGCGGACCATGATACCACTGCTGTGTTTGACGTGCAGGTTACCATCGCGCTGCTGGTAGGAGCTGATGCGTGGGTATATCCTGTCACCGCACTTACTGCGCTTGCACCGTAACTGTTATAACTCTCGACATATACATTTGTCGAGGTGTTCACTCCCAAGCCTGTTACGTCGTATTGTACCGTACCGGCTGATACTGTTCCTATTACCGCATTGGTTTCATTACTCTTTACCTTATACCCGAATGTGTTTGCCACACCTGTCCATGTGTATCTCACACTCGCGGTGTCTATCGTCTGTGCTGTTAAGGCACTTACTGCAGCGGGTTTATCCGCATCCGTCATTGTACTCTTTATAGTGTCATATCCTGTATATTTATTGTCGTTGTTACGGGCTAATACTCTTATATAGTAACTCGTAAGCGGCGTGATCCCTGTTATTAAATTCTGTGTTGTATTGTTCGTGTACGCCTCCGTACTCGTCGTCACCATCGTCTCGTCCGTACCCCAGTTTACATAATACTTCGTGCTCGCAGGGTTTTCGTTTGCGGACCATGTTACTACTACTGACCCGGATGTTACCTGCACTGCAGTGTTAGACGGTTTATTCGCTAAAGTAAATACAAAAGCATTCCCGCTGCTAGTGGTCCCTGCATCATTATATGCTGACACATAAACGTTGGTACTAATATTCGCGCTAAGATTTTCCTGAATATAATACGTTGTATTCACCGGTAATTCTTTTAATATCACATTATCATAGTACGACTTCACGCGGTACCCGGTTTCATTATTAGCATTATCTTTCCATGACCAGTTAATTGAATACGTAGAAACCGCAACCCCTGTGAATTCCGACGGTGCTGAAGGAGGTATTTCACCATCTACTGTAGTAGTTGTGACAACGCTGTCATACGCAGTGATAACGTTATCATTGTTATACGCACAAACTTTAAACCAATACTGTGTCAACGGCGCAAGGTTTTTTACCTGATACGACGTGCTTGTATACCCTGAAGTACTATCAAGCAATGACGCGGAGTTTGACCCAAAATTGTCGTTTGAAACCAATAACCCGTACTTCGTCCCCGCGGGGTTACCGTTAGCTTCCCACGTAAGTTCTGTAGTATCCGAACTTGTTGCCACAAAATATGTACCCGTTGGCTGCTTCGCTGAACTATACGCGCCATTCGTTAATGATGATACGCCGATAGGGTTATACGCTTCTACGGATACTGAAGTACTGGTATTAACCCCGAGCCCGGTCTGCTTCCACCAGGTAGTATTCCCCGCGAGTTCTGCCATAACATTACCGTTGGTATCCTTGATACGGTAATACTTTTCATCATTCGATGTATCCGCCCAACCCCAGGTGATCGACGAGGTATACACTTCATTCGCTATTAACGCACCTGGTACTGTTGGGGTGGACCAGAAGACTACATTGTTAGGATCGTACTCATACGCCGGCCCGGGCTTATCCCCCGCTGCGTTTTTCACTAACACATACCCCGGCCATACGAGGTTCGCAACTGAAACGTTTGTCGTTACACTCGCATCAAAACTGAGGTTGTTAAACACATACTGTGTTGTCCCGGAATGAACAACATTAACACCGATACCATCAACTGCTGCGCTTACAAACTGTACGTTGTCAAATGCCTTGACATACGCGCTATCGTTCAGCTGTACACCATCTTTCCCAAGATGTTTAATGACCAAACCGTTAACGTTTACCGTCCCGCCGTTTACTATAAACGAATAATTCCCGCTGCCAAATGAGTCAATAGTATCAAGTACGGAATTAGATTTTATTACCCCGCCGGGTTTCACTTCTAACTTATCCTGTAGTTTTACAACACCGCCGGCTGTATCTGTGAAGTCGAGCACACCGCTATCCTGTATACTAACCTGCCCTAATGCTGTGAATGTCCCGCTACGGATATCGAACGAGCCATAAATTTCGCTGTTATTATTCACAATCAGCCCGCTGTTAAACCCGCTACCATAAAGTGATACCGTTGCGCCGGGTTCTACTATAAACACATTAGCTGTATAATTATCACGTAAACTTGCGGTACTCTTTAACCTCAATACATTAAACGTCCCGGAACTAGGAGACACCTGCCCGTAAACCGTTACCGTAGAACCGGTAGTTACAAACGGGAATGCGGCAGCGTTCTCTAAATCCAATGAACCTTTAATTGTTATATTGCGGTTACTGATATCCAAAGTCCCGCCGTAGTTGGTTAATGACCCATCGAATACGGTATCCCGCGCAAAGGTTGTGGTATACCCTGCTGCGGTCTTATTTACATACAGATGATCTATTGTATTATCATCCCGCATATCTATAACCGTATTCTTACTCCCACCAATATAAACCGTCGCCCAGTTGCCGTGGTTCAATACTCCGGGTGATGTTACTGTTATATTGCCGTTAACAGTAAACCAAACCGACCAAAAATTAAATACACCTGTTTTTATAGTCAAATTATTCAGTATAGTTTGGGCAGAATTAATTGTTACCGTACTCCCGTTAACTTTATTTATCTCGAGGTCATACACGTTATGTAACGCACTGGACACTATCGACTGCGCGTTGGTACCGTCAATAACCCATTTACTATTCACCGCATTATCGTCGAGGAACATATAATCACGGTTTGCATTCCCGCGGAAGTATACAGTAGAATTCGATGTCTGGAGTTCACCCGCACCGCCTAGGCCGGAGATATTACCCATTAAGAACAAATTACCATTGATAAATATTGTTGCGTTATTGAACGAGGTAATATTACTCCCCACGCTATGCACGGTAAGGCTGTAGAACGTTGTTTCCTGTAACAACTCATTCGCTTGTGATACGCTGCCATTTATGAAACATACCGTACTGGTCTTAGCATCAAATTTCCCGGTGTAATACTTCATTGCACCTTTTATCACTATACTGCTTGCATTGACCACAAAATTACTGCCCGTCTGACCGGATAGGGTTAAGTTTTTGTTGACCACGAGATGGCTCGTAACATCAATAACTTCGTTATAACTACCTATGACATTGAAACTACCTATCTCGATAGAATACGGCAAGTCCCAGGTACACGCTTTTGTCGGATTCAAAGATCCTATGATAACATTATCCCCGGAACTCGGTAGTACGTCGTATGTCCAGTTTTGCGGGTTTGACGCTAAATTATCCGCACCGCCGCCGTCCCATTCGTGGACATTGATATTTACATTTACTGCTCTCGTAGATGACCATTGACTAAAATTATTCGCATTATCTTTCACACGAAGACGCCAATAATAGACATTTTCTCCTAAAACCAAATTAGCTTGCGATATAACTGGAGAAGAACTAAAATTAATGGTATTGAAATAGATATCCGTAGAAACCTGTAATTCATAGTATGATATTCCTGTTTCTGAATCAATCGAATCATCCCAATTGAAAGACACAACAGCCTGATTTGTGGTAGCCGAATTTAAAGGACTTTCCATAATTGGTGTACTAGGCGAAGTGACATCTCCCATAGAAAAACGTACAACACGACTATCATTATTTGAACTTCCTACTACATATAGATAAGGAAATACTCCTATTGAACACCCTGAAACGCCATCGGAATATCCAGAATTATAAGTTGCAGAAGAAAATACTTGAGATAGGGAAGAGTTATATTTAATAGCAAAATAATCATAATTAGCGTGCCCAACTGTAAATACATTTCCTTTTTCATCTACATCTATTGATGATCCACCATCAACATTTCCACTATCATAAGTAGTTGAAGAAACCAATGTTAGATTGTTGCTATATTTAATAGTGAAGAAATTATTACTACTCGTACCTATTACATACACGTTCCCGGAATCATCTGTATCAGCATCTCCCATCGTATAATCATCAATCCCACTGTTATAAACAACTGATGATTTAAATACTAGATTAGCGTCGTATTTCACTGTTAAGCAATCCCAATTAGCACCATTATATGAATTACCTGTAACAAATACGTTTTCATTATTATCTATTGCCATACCATACGCAGCATCATTGGCTATGTAATGGAAATTAGACGAAGATTTAAATACTAGATTAGCGTCATACTTTACTGTAACATAGTTGTGATTAGCAGATTGTAAAGTATATCCTGTAACATACAAGTTGTTATTATTAGACACCTGCAAATCTAGAATTTCACTACCTTGAACAAAAACTGTTGAAGATATAAAAACTAAGACCGGACTATATTTAAGTACTAGGAAGTCTCCATTTTCCCCAGCATTAATAGACCCTCCAATATAAATATTTCCTTGCTGGTCTCTTGCAATATTTCCAGCATAATCACTTTGTCCACCATTAAAACTTGTGGATGCAACCACTACTCCATCAGAGTCGTACTTTATTGTCATAATATCCGTACCAGTAATACCTCTTGAAGAATTTATAACAACATATACAAATGGTCCACCTATGGCAGTTGTATCTATAACAACTCCATATCCATTATCAATTGACCCTGCATCAAACACAACACCACCTGGCTGAGAAAAACTGCCAGTAAATCCTGCTCCAATTCGTATCCAAACCGTTGCGCCATTAGAAAGCGGCGACCAGTTTGATACTTCATCTGCTGTCCATATACGGAAATAATATGTAGCACTCTTAGTCAACAATCCAGCAATTGTTGTATTTACCAATGTTCCAGGATTAACATTTGACGTTGATAATTCAACCTGCGCATTAGTTGTTGACCAATTAATATTCTGCCAGTTTGTCCAAGTAGAATACTGTATTATATATCTCGAGCCAACAGGTAACATGTTAGAGTTGTTATCGTCACCTGATGCAGTCCATGTTAACCGTGCAACAGCTTCTTCAGTAGATGTTGCTGATAGGTTTAGTGTTGCCGCGGGCGCGATGTTATCTATTGTCAGTGTTGATAACATTACGTCATATTTTGATGCAATACCGTCTCCATTAAAAGCGTTTATTTTATACCAACATGTAGTTCCCGGAGTTATTGCGCTGATATCATCAACATACATTATATTTGTATAATTAGTTCCAAAATCTACTACGGTAGTTGTACTGATAAAATTGTCGGTAGACCGGATGACTCCAAAGCGTGTATTTGATGGGTTATAGTTAGCACCCCATCCGATAGATATTTGATAACTAGTCACGCTCAACACATAACTACCGGTAGTCGGGTTAGCAAGCGTATATGTAGTCGTAGCCGACGATGTTGCTACTCCACCAGCATTAACTGCCGCGACGTACATTTGGTACGATGTGTTGGGTGTAAGGTTGATTGTTGTATATGATCCTGTCTCACCGATACTTGCTACTGGACTAATAGTATTTGTGTCCGCTATCAAACTGTACGACGTTGACGTGCACGAATAAATCCTGAACCCAAGCTCGTTTGAAGCATTGTCCGTCCAACTCCATGTGATAGACGATATGCCGATATCGCTCATGTTTGCTCTAAATGCTGTGGGGACCTGTAATTTACCTTTGGTATTTCCTCCCATTGGAACAGAAATAACAGGGGTTGGTAAATTAGCAATTCTTAAATCACTAGATGAGTAACTGTTGTACGAAATATTTAGTATTCCATTTGCGTCTATTAAAATAGAAGCACCCCAACCCACATTATCTAGGGAATCAATAGTTTGTGTACTCCACGCTACACCGTCCCATTTTGCATATTTTAAATCATACTGCGATCCCATGTATACCATATGAATATTACTGTTGCCATCCAACACAATAGACGGATACCACCCCGAATCATTTACGCTTTGTATATTCCACGAACTACTTTTTGTTGCGTGTTTAAATGTCGTCATAGTGGAATCTAGATAAACAATATGTGGTTTGTTTTCACTATCTACCACCATTGTATTCCACCATCCAACATTTCCAACAGATTCAACAGTTTCCAAGTCCCAAGTTGTGCCATTCCATCTTGCATAACGCAAATCAGAATTGTCCACCCCACTACTTTGATCGCGATATGAAATACATGGATTTCCATAAGAATCCAGTGCTATAGATGTGTTATAACCCGTATCTGTAGCAGAATCAACTGTTTGAGTGCTCCAGCAAATCCCATTGAATTTTGCATAAGCTAATTTTCCGTTTGAATAATATGAAATATGAACGTTATTTAAATTATCAAGAATTATACTTGTATAATATCCAATGTTTGAGCCAGAATGTATTGTTGTTGTACTCCATTTAGAACCATCCCATTCTGCATATTTCAAGCCACCGCTGTCATTATTTGTATATGAAATATGAGGTTTACTCATATTATCAAGCGCTATTGAATTATACTGGCCAACATCACCTTCTGAATCAATAGAAACAGGAGTCCCCCATGTTGTTCCCGTCTTTTTAATATACTTAAGTCCTGTACTACTCAAATCGTAATAAGAAAGATGAATATTTCCATACATATCTATTGTCATTGAGGTCGGTGAACCAACTTCTGTATTGCTTCCATCAATAATTTCATATGCAAACGGCGAATTGTACGCTGTCGAGGTTTGTGATAACGGTGAATAATTTCCCGCTTCGTCTTTTGCCCATACTTTGAAATAATACGTTTCGTTATACGCCGGACTGATGTTCGTAGACACTGCTACACCGGGTGCAACGCCTGACGTCGATATTGTTACCTGCGCGGAGTTTACGTTCCACATCAACGTAGCAATGTCGCCTGACGAATACTGTATTTTGTATTCGCTGCCATTTGCTAAAGTGTTGTTAGACCCGTCATCACCCGGGGTGATCCACGAAAGAGTTATAGTATTCACTACCCCGCTTTGCCAGCCAACTATACCGGTAACAACTCCCGGTACAGTCATATCGTTGTACGTAAACGTACTACCTACAACCGCGGATTCTTCATTACCTGCACCGTCCACTGCGTGTGTCAACACCCAGTACGACGCGCCTAATATCAAATCGTTTGTTGTAATCGCGTTGAATGACCACTCATTTTTCCCCGTTGCGGTATTAAACGTAATATTTGATTGGTTAAACGCCCCACCGCCGCTCCAGTACATCATAGTTTTATTATTCCGCACCGCTATTTTTATCGATGAAAGTTTCATCGTATCCGCTGCGGTACCGTTTATCGACGATAATGTGTCAATCACAGCACCGTTTACTGGCGATGTTACCGCCGAAGTTGGGGCTGATATGTCATAAACAAACGAAGATTTGATGATATCCCAACCCGTAGAGTTCGGCAATTGGTCCGTTGCGTTTACCGTTATATAATAAGTATTCCCGTCATTAAGGTTCGCGAATAACGCACCTGCATAACTCCAGTACGTTGACCCTGAGGACAACGTTGTCATTGTTGCAACCGCCACGCCCCATGTACCATCCTGATCACGCCAGTATAACCCATCAGCTAACCGTTTTATCTGTAAATGCACACTGCTTATACTGCTGATAGTTTCACTGACTGTTCCATAGATAGCGGTTATCGTTGATACCTGCGCATACGCCGCCGGGCTTTGGATAGTAACCGTTGGCGCAGAAATATCGTAGGTAAACGTTTTTGTGGAATACGTTGTAGAATAATTCCCGGATGCATCCTTCGCACGCATGTCCGTGACATACGCCACTCCGTCGGTCCATATGGAACTTAATCCGGTCAACTTATAAGTTCCTTCAACGTCAGTAGCGATATTCCATGAACTCGTGACAACGTTGAACCCGGTACCGTCAAAATAATAATTATCACTCTGTCTCCGTATCCTGAATTCAGCTTGAACTACAGTATTACCTTCGGGATCACTCACCGTGCCATTAACTTCATCTACATAATTGTAATAAGCATTATAAGGATACCCCATGGTTACCACCGGGCCGGCAATATCGAACTTAAACGTAACCGATGATATGCCGGTAGTGAATACTGTTTGAGCGTTCCCCGCGGTGTCTAACGCTTTAGACACTATGGTATAAAATTTTCCATTTTCCCAAGCAGGTACTGACGTAAACGACCAATTTCCCAGCCCACCTGAAACACCGGCGAACGTTTCATCAGTAACCCAATTACTTGTATCACGATTCCAATAATATCCGTCCAACGCGCGGCGAACACTTACCTGCACAGTGCTTATCAAAACATCATCGCTGCCTGTCCCGTTGATTGTTGTTAAGGACGCTACAAAACTGTTATGCACAACATTTGTTAGTGCGCTTACGGGCGCTGTGGTATCAATGTACAAAGTATAACTCGACGGTACACTGCTTTCGTTGTAATACGCATCAAACGCTTTTACGGTCCAATAATACGTATTCTGCTGTATCCCGCTGATAGTTGCGCTTGACACTGCAGTATCGTTGGAGTAGTGTATTACCTTGAACCCGCTGTCCGTAGAAAGCACGAGAGAATACAGCATAACCCCGCTGCCGCCCGTATCCGACGAGTCTGACCAGTCGAATACTACGGACTGGTTGTTGGTATAATAGGGATTCACAGGAGAAGTTAATGAAACCTGTGCCGGCGGAGTGTTATCCACCGTCCGGGTGTCTTTCTCAATACTGTACGCCGTGACAATACCATCTTCATTCTTCGCCTGTACACGGAAGTAGTAGGTTGTATATCCGTTGAGTCCGGCGATTATTGTCGAGGTAACGACTTCCCATGAAGTGAACGTTTCACCGGAGAACCCGCTGTTATCCGCGTAGGACACGCGGTACTTGGTAGTTGCTACCGCATTACCGTTGTTGTTCCACTGTAAGCTAGCAGTGGCGGACGATACGTAGTTAACCGTAAGGTTAGAAGGTACTGCTGCGTATGTCCACGCAACCGCCGCGGATGATGTCACTACCCCGCCATTATTCACCGCTGCGACGTACATCTGGTACGAGGTACTGGGCAACAGGTTCTGTATTGTATATGACGTTCCATCAACACCAATGTTATTAGTAGACGCTACCATAACATACGGCGATTGAGTAGTAGAATATATTCTGTAGCCCAGCTCGTTTGACGCGTTGTCCGTCCATCTCCACGTAACTGACGATACACCGATATCACCGGGGGTTGTCCTAAACGCAGTTGGCGCCTGGACTTTACCCCGTGCGTTTCCGCCCATAGGAGCGGATAACCCAGCGCCGGGCCATTTCGTATACTTCAAACTACCTTTTGTTAAGTCAGAATACACTATTTGCGGATTACCATTAACATCCACCGCTATCGACGTATTGATTCCGGTATTGCCGTTAGAATCAACTGTATGTGTTGACCACATTGTTCCGGTCCACCGCGCGTATTTAAGATCCTGCTGCCCATCATCGTAATAAGCAACCTGGGGATTACCTGTGCCGTCCATAGTAATAGACGTATAACTGCCAACTGACCCGCCAATATCTACTGTCTGTGTTGACCATACAACTCCGGTCCATTTCGCATATTTTACCGCTGCGGTTCCTGCACTATAATACGAAATTGCGGGATTTCCATTACCGTCTATTGCGATAGACGTTTCGGTTCCCACTGGACCTTCTGTATCCACTGACTGAATAGTCCATGACGCACCGTTCCACTTTGCGTATTTAAGGTCAAAATTTGTGGTATCACTATAAGCTATATGCGGGTTACCATTTCCGTCAACCGCAATAGCTAAGTCGTCACCAACCGTACCCACAGAATCTACTGTCTGTGTTGACCATGAAGTACCAGTCCATCTGGCATATTTAAGATCTTCGTTTGTTGTATCATGATACGCTATATGCGGATTATCGTTACCATCAATTGCAATAGATGTGTATTCCCCTACCGACCCATCAGAATCTACTGTTTGAACTGACCATGTACTGCCGGTCCACCGCGCATATTTTAAGTTTGCAGGTGCTCCGCCTTCCCAGTACGAAATATGTGCGTTACCGTTACCGTCCAAGGTAAGTGATGCATTTATTCCAACGTAACCAGGCGAATCTATCGTCTGGATTGCCCATGCACTGCCGGTCCAGCTGGCATACTTCAAGTCGTAAGTTCCGTTACTATAATACGCAATATGCGAATTTCCGTTTTTATCTATAACAGCTGACGCATAATTTCCTGAACCAATGCCGGTAACTTCAACTGTTTGAGTATTAAACGGTGAATTATGTACTGTCGCGTGTTCTGACAACACCGACCAGTTCCCCGCCTCGTCTTTTGCCCATACCTTGAAATAATACGTTTCGTTATACGCCGGACTGACATTAGTTGATACCATCACTCCCGGTGCAACTCCCGACGTTGAGATTGTCACCTGTGCAGAGTCCATGTTCCATGTAAGCGTAGCAATATCGCCCGAGGAATACTGTATTTTGTATTGACTGCTACTAGGCAATGTATTGATATAACCATCATCTCCAGGAGTTACCCATGAAAGCGTTATCGTATTTGCAACACCGCTCTGCCAGCCTGCTATCCCTGTCACTACTCCCGGTATAGTCATATCGTTGTACGTAAACGTACTACCGATAACTCCAGTTTCCCAGTTTCCGGTATTATCCAGCGTTTTCGCGTGTATCCAGTATGTATGAGCTTGAACAATATTGCTGCTTTTCACAGCGGAATATGTCCAATCATTCTTCCCAGCTGCATCGAAATACGCAATACTTCCCTGGTCAAACGAAGATACTCCGTCCCAGTACAGTCCCGTAGTAGTATCACGTACCGCAATTCTAACTAGGTTAACACCAAACATATCAAACGAAGTACCTGATATTGTATTCAGATTTTCTACTGTTGCTCCGTTTCCAGGGAACGTTACTACTGAAGTTGGTGATGATACATCATAGGTAACCGTAGTCATCAAAACACCCCATACGCTAGCATTCGCCAAATTGTCCGCAGCTGATACTGATATATAGTACGTAACTCCGTCTGACAAATTGTTGTACAAACTAACTCCGCTGGTATAACTCCAATACGACGCGCCGGAGGACAACGTTGCTGATGAAACAGTTTCTCCACCCCACGAAGTACCGGTCCAGTACTCTCCGCTACTCCTTCTGATTTTAAGATTTACGCTACTAACCCCGCTAGCGGTATCGCTTACCGTTCCGTAAATAGCGTTAAGCACTGAGAGCTGGGAGTTGGCAGCAGGAGACTGTATTGTTACCGTTGGAGCGGAAACGTCGTAGGTAACTGTTCTTGTCATATTACTCGCAGAATAATTCCCGGATAAATCCAGCCCGCGCATATCTATGACATACGTCACTCCGGTGGTCCATATAGAACTCAACCCTGTAATTTCAGCATAACTGCCGTTGGGGGTGCCGATATTCCATGAACTTGTCTCAACATTGAACCCGGTACCGTCAAAATAGTTGTTATCGCTATTACGTTTTATCCTGAACTCTGTTTGTGCGATACCATTTCCTTCTGCGTCCATTACGGTACCGGAAATTGCGGTGATAGAATTGTGGTACCCGTTGGATGGATACATAATTATTGGCTCAGGGCCGTTATTATCGAACTTAAACGTAACCGACGAAATACCGGTGGGGAATGATACCTGTATATTCCCTGCGGTATCCACTGCTTTTGATATCACATTATATGACGTA
>Ga0265292_1000775_pt1 | contig 36565 bp, 38 predicted proteins | sample Munlanlewell296A_FD_189080 | JGI IMG/M metagenome (GOLD analysis project Ga0265292, IMG submission 189080) | Leachate microbial communities from a municipal landfill in Southern Ontario, Canada - Leachate well 296A | ecosystem: Engineered > Solid waste > Landfill > Unclassified | place: Canada... | reverse complement strand
TGAAACAAAAAATCCTAATACACCGTGGAATTTCTAAAAAACGCAGGAAACAAATGATTGATTATTTCTTGGAAAATTTCTAGCAGACCGTTTTTACCTATATCCCGAAATTTCTTATACACAGGTTGGAAATGCCGGATCCGGAAGCCTGCATATCAAAAAGATTTCTGTATTAAAAGACAATAAAGTCTATTTAATAGAATGCGTCGTAGAGGATTGTGAAAAAGTCCTTCCGACCTTTAAATTCTTGGCGCAATAATATTGCAAAAGCCCTAAGCGTCTAAGCCTACCCTGCAAAAGCCTCAACGCGCTTTTCGCGAGTAACTTCGACTTTGATTTTGCCGGTGTATTGCAAATCTTTTTCTATCTTACGGGCAATTTCATGTGAAAGCTTTATGGATTGCAAATCATCAATCTCATCCGGGCTAACAAAAACCCTAAGCTCTCTACCGGCCTGCACAGCAAAAGCTTTTTCCACACCGGAGATCGAAGTTGCAACCTTCTCAATATCGGAAAGCCTCTTAACATAATTCTCCATGTTATCTTTGTTGGCACCTGGGCGCGCAACAGAAATAAGATTGGCTACCTGCACAATTTTTGCCTCCAAAGATTCAGCCTCGGTATCTCCTTCGTTTGATTCAACGGCTTGCAAAACCTCTTCCGGCAAACCGAACTTCTTTAAAATATCACGACCGATAGAAGCATGTTTCCCCTGCACTTCATGATCAACTGCTTTACCTATATCGTGCAAAAGTCCTGCCTTTTTGCACACTTCAATATTTGCTCCAAGTAATCCTGCAATCCCCGCAGACAAAAACGCAACTTCCATGGAGTGCTTTAGAACATTTTGTCCATAAGCAATACGGAATTTAAGTCGTCCCAAAATCTTAAGTAGATTGGGCGGAAGCCCGGCAACCCCAACCTCAAAAGCAGCCTTATCTCCAAGATCCTTAATTAGCAGATTAACCTCTTCCTTAACTTTTGCATAAGTCTCTTCAATACGCGCAGGGTGAATACGTCCATCTTCCACAAGGCGTTCAAGCGTGATTTTTGCCATATAACGGCGGATTGGATCAAACCCGCTAACTATAATTGAACCCGGAGTATCATCCACGATAACATCCACACCCGTAACAGATTCAAACGCATTAATATTACGGCCTTCGCGCCCGATTATACGCCCTTTCATATCCTCTGCAGGGAGTGGAACGGATGTAGTTGTTGACTCAACTGTAGTCTCGGAAGCATAACGTTGAATTGCATCTGCCAAAATCTGGCGGGCTTTTGCGTCAACATCCTCTTTCATTTCAGCCTCAAGATGTTTTGCATAAGAAACCATCTCGTCCTTGAACTCTTTTTCTATTTGTTCAAGCAAAAGTTTTTTTGCATCTTCAGGTTTAAGTCCTGCAACTTCTTGTAGTTTTTTTTCTTGCTCATTAACTAGCTCAACTGCACGTTCACGCTCTTTTTTAAGCTGTTCAGACTTCTCTTCCAGCTTACTTTTCATCTTATCGAGCTCTTCCACTTTACCATCCATTGACTCTTCTTTCTTAAGCAAACGAGCTTCGGTCTCCTCCAATTTTTTGCGTTTTACACGTTCGTCTTTTTGCGCTTCCTCTCTCTCTTTAAGAACTTCATTTTTTGCCCTCATTATCATTTCATTCGCCTTGCCGTGAGCATCTTGCAAAGCTTTTTCTTGCTCTCTTCTTACTTTAGCTCCCTCCTCTTTGATCTGTTTGTTGCGGATTACAAATCCGGCAAATCCTCCAAGTCCAGCTCCAAACAGGAGCAGGATAATATTTATAGTATCCATTTTGATTGTTGGTTAACCCAGGTACATAAAAACCGACGCTCTTTTGCGCCTTCTTTCTAAACCAAACGTACGAGATTCAAACGTGAAGTTTTCAAGAAGTAATGAACAAAAATTCTAAGCTTATAACCGGCTTTTTTCGCCCTGAAATTGAGATATAAAAGAACTGAATGAACTTTAACAAACATTAAGCACTTTCGGCAACATGAATTACAAAATAGAATCGTGTTACGACTTAATGCGCTTCAGTTTCTTAAGAAATTTTTAAGGAAAAATTCAGGATTTTCGCAAGGTCGGCTTGCTAACGTATGGGCACTTAACCCAAAAAATATGAAAAAACGATTGCTCGCCACTTTAGTAACCATATCTTTTTTACTCCCGCAGATTGCGCTGGCAAAAGACATATGCATCGCGGAAGAAGATATCCCAAAAGACCTGGAAATAACTGCACTTTACCCGAATCCAAATACTGGTGAAGACGAATGGATAGAGATAAAAAACACCGGCAAAACCAATCTTGAACTCGCCTTTTACACAATCGAAGACACCACGAATAAACCATATCCGCTTGAAGGCACACTCGAGGCCGGTGAGAGCACAAGTATCACAGGATTTTCTTTCCAACTAAATAACAGTAATGAAACGGTAACGCTAAAAACCATAGCCGGAGACACCGTGGATACGTTTTCTTACGAAACAAGTACAAAAGGCCAAGCAATAGAAAAAGATGCACAAGTTGAAACCGCATCAGAAACTACTTCGGAAGATACAACCGAGCCAACTGAAACAGAAACCGAGGTGATTACTCCTGTAACCCCTACCCTTTGGCCAATATTTTCGGAAGCAATGCCAAATCCGGAGGGTTCAGATAGCACGGAGGAATGGATAGAACTATATAATCCTTACGACCAAGCACTCACAATGGATGGCCTCAAACTTGATGACGAAGACGGTGGCAGTTCGCCATATGGTTTAACGGGCACTTTGGAGGCGGAAAGCTACCTATTGGTATCTATTCAAGACAGTAAACTCACTTTAAATAACACTGTAGACCACATTCGCCTACTTGGAGCTAATGATGAAATACTCTGGGATATAAGTTACGAAGACACCACGGAAGGCAAAAGTTATGCGCTTATTGGTGATTCTTATGTAATAACGACCCCAACCCCGGGAGAAGAAAATATCGCGCCGGAAAGTACCACGGAAAACGCCGACGCAAGCGAAGAGGCAACAGAATCAGACACAAACTACCAAGACGGAGACCTGTCTGAAAACGTAGAAATTACCGAGGTTTTTCCAAACCCGGAAGGGCCGGATCAAGAAGAAGAATGGATAGAACTCACAAACGGCGGAACTATTGCTGTAAACCTTGGCAATTGGATACTGGATGACGGCCCGGGCGGATCAGACCCATACATAATTCCGGACAATTTTATAATAGAACCAGGTCAAACCTTAATAATTTACAGAACAGAAAGCGGAATCGCCTTAAATAACAGCAACGAAACTGTAGAAATCGTGGACTACAACGGAGAAATAATGGATGAAATCAGCTACGAAAGCTCCGAGGAAGGAGAATCATATTCACAAATAACAGTTGAAGAAACTGCCACTGAGTCAGCATCCATAGCAGAACTTGGCCAATCTAAATTTGACATATGGGAATGGACCATTCCAAGCCCCGGAGAGCCAAATCCAATCTGGAAACAAATAAAAGGAGACGTTGAATCTTTTGACGGATCATTACTCACTTTATTTGATGGCACCAGCAACTGGACATTCAAAGCAAATCAAGCCCAAACAGACGAACTGCTCTTCAAAATCGGCAACACGGTTTTGGTACAAGCAAGCATGGAAAACGGACTATATAAAATAATGACAAGCGAACTCATAAAAGGCGCGGAGGCAAGCCAAAAAACATCAATTCCTTGGGGGCTAATAGCTACGGTAATCACAATCGCCGGCTGGCTGGGCTATGAAGCGTACAAAAAGCGCCAAAAGACTTTGCATTTTGGGCCCGAAGCTTTAAACTAAAAGCAGATTTCTCTTTTGGGCCATAATCAACTCACATGTCAATCAAGCTCATTAACCGCAGTCTTTTAGACCCTTGGAAAATCCAAAGAGGACTCGCCCTACTTGATTCATTTGACTCTGATAGCAAAAGGATTGATCCACATTCAACGGAGTACAAGAATGCACAGGTTAGAACACATATAAACGATAAGATGGACTTAACGAAGGGGAAGGCCAAGGGAGAAATGGCATGGAATGGAGTAAATAAACTCAACGAATCAGACATAAAAAAACAAAAAGAACTGGCAGATTCTCTGCAAGAGTTCCAAAACGCAACCGGCATAAACGAGCAAAAATACATAGAAGAAATAGACAATTGCAAAAGCAGTAATGAAATTGACACAATCGAGAAAAAACTCGAAAAAACCGCGACCAAATGGTATAAAGAAAAGATGCTCAAAAGTGGCGCCTTTGAACACGTAGTTGATAAAGAACAGAAACTACTGGAAGACGAAATGAACGGGCTGGCAGAATGGTTTGGAGACCTCCCACTTTATGGGAACGACATAAGTATGATAGAAACCTTAAAAGAGCTCGATAAAAATCTGGAAATTAAAAAGCGATTCCGCACAAAACTCCAAAAACAAACCACGTTCGTAAAAGACGAATACGCACGTAGATTGGGCTCCCTCGCTATGATTGGAAGCAAAGAACAATTACTGGAAAATATATTAAAAGAGATAAAAGAAGTCGAAGACGCACCGAGCTCAATACAATATGAATTTAAAAAAGTTCAAAAAAGTGCAAATGCCACAAAAGACACGGCAACACTTAAAAAAAATGTAATAGAGGGCTACAACACGAGATTTGAAAGATATAGGAAAGTCTTGATGCAAAATATACAATATTTTGGTGGAGAAGATATTGTGAGCAAATGGGGAAAATTACCGGAAACGGCTTTTGAGTTTTTAGATTGGCTAGAAGAACGCAAAAATTTTGCAGAAATGGATTCTGCAATAAAAAACCTGCCAAAAATGATAAGTGATAGAAAACGCCTTTATGACAAACGAGACAAAATTCTAGAAAACGCATTGCCGGAAGAGCGCAAAAAAATATTTGCACAAACTCATTTGATGAGACGCCATGAACTGGAGGCGTATTTGCCGGAACTGGCAACTTATGTACGCAACAAAAACATACATGTTGCAGAATTTATAGGTGCCATAACTATTGCCAGAACAAACAACGTTGAACTTTTCCAATCATTCGAAAAAGTACTTGAGATTAGAAAATTCAAACTCGCGGATTTTGATACTCAAAAGGCAAAAATTTTAGTCCTTAAACAAGAAATCCAAGAGCGCGAAAAAACTGTTAGAGCATATTTTAAGCTTCCAACTTACTTGCGTGACGATAACGCCTTTATAAAAGCAAATAGTTTTGATAGAGAGCAAATGCTAATGAAGGCGGAGGAGCGCTTTGGGCGCGAACAAAAAAATCCATTTGACCTTAGCACAGTTGATCATCTTGATAATGAAGAAATGGACACGGTTGAAGAAAAACTCGAATCGGAAGCCGGAGACAAAATGATGGAAGAGGTAACAAAAGAGCTTAAGCAAGAAGGCGAAATGGAAACGGTAAAAATACAAGCACAAACTTATAAGAGAATTTTTGGCACACAAAAATATGCAAGAGACAACCATATGACTCAAAAAGAACGTTACAAGGATGACTTAGCATATTGGATAAAATTCAATCGAACGGCAAAAACGGAAAACGACATCACCGATAACCGCCAACTCAACAAATGGAGATTCTTAGAAAAAGCAGATGAAGGATATGACCTTGGTTATGTATTCAATTCCGGTGGGGAAATTAGAGACCTGCAAAAAATCAAAAAGAACGAACTTAAATATGGCAACACCAAAGTGTATGAAAAGCTCTCATTCGCAAAATACAACGAACACATAATGATTGAAGACGAAGAAGGTAAAGATGCAAAAGACCCAATAAAAATGATTGAAGATCTTTCTGAAAAAGAATTAACAAAATTAGTAATGGTGGCAATAACAAAACTTGGGAAAGGACGTATGCATTTATCCGAGAGCAACATGTCGATTTTAAAAAATTCACAAAACATAAAAAAAGATATAGCCAACAAGTTTATAGACGAACAATTCCAACATCTAAAAATGGACAGTACGAATAATACCGATCACTTTGCAAATGAGGTTGCAATAGCAGCATAACAAATAACCCAACCCAAAAAATGCCATACGATCTAATAGTTATAGGTGGTGGATGCGCAGGACTTTCCGCATCAATATACGCAAGACGCTTTAATATGAACGTACTTGTTGTGGCAGAAATGCTCGGCGGAACAATTACCACAACGCACCTTGTGGAAAACTATCCCGGCTTCATATCAATTTCCGGTGGAGAACTTGCAAACAAATTTGTAGAGCAAGCCACTGCAAATGGAGTCACTTTTAAAACTGGGATGAAAGTAACAAAAGTTTGGAAGGACGGAGAAACGTTTAAAGTGCAAGCCGGTGAAGAAATTTTGGAGGCAAAAACTGTAATCTTAGCAACCGGGACAACCTACAGAAAGATCGGCATTCCCGGTGAAAAAGAATTTTTGGCACGCGGAGTTTCTTATTGCGCAACTTGCGATGGAGGATTTTTTAAAGGCAAAAATGTGATTATTGTAGGTGGTGGTAACAGCGCGGTTAAAGAATCAATCATTCTTGCAGAGCACGCCTCCCACGTTACGATTGTTTATCGCGGATCTGCATTTGCAAAAGCCGAACCTCAGAACGTAAAAAACATGGAGGAAACACCAAACATTTCAATTCGCCTAAACAGCAATCTTGCAGAAATTACAGGAGACACAGCGGTAAGAGAAGTTAAGTTTGAGGACGGCACAAAGATGCCAATAGACGGAGTTTTTGTAGAAGTTGGACGGGTACCATTAACGGATATGGTTAACGACTTAAACGTAGCAAAAAACGAGAAGGGCGAGATTATAATCAATCAAATGAGTGAAACGAACATACCGGGATTTTATGCGGCAGGAGACGTAAGCAATTCTGAATGGAAACAGGCGATTGTAAGTGCGGACGAAGGATGCAAAGCAGCATTCAAAGCTTTTGAATTTGTTTCAGCAAAAAAATAACTTTAATTCATCACACCAAATCTTATGGAGAATACTCAATCATGTTCATGCCTACAAATTGGTAAAATGGCGCCGGATTTTACAGCAGAAGGACTATTCGGAGATGCCGTAAAAACAGTCTCTTTAAAAGATTTTAAAGGCAAATGGTTGGTCATATTTTTTTATCCACTCGATTTTACTTTCGTATGTCCAACAGAGATTACGGCTTTTAATGACGCATACGAAAAGTTCCAAGCATTAAATACGGAAGTTTTATCAGTTTCCGTTGATAGTGTTTATTCACACAAAGCGTGGCAAAAAGATTTAGGCGTTATGAAATTTGGCATGCTCTCGGATATAACAAAGGAAATAAGCAAAAAATATGGAGTATTAATTGAAGAAAAAGGCATTGCTCTACGCGGAGCTTTTGTAATCGACCCGGATGGAATTATAAAAATGTCTGTGATACACGATCTCTCCATAGGCAGAAATGTAGACGAAATTGTAAGAGTAGTTGAAGCTTGTCAAACAGGTGAACTATGCCCAATGGGGTGGAAACACGGAGATACAACTTTAGGAAAAGCCTAATGCCAGACCTATCACTTGCAGTATTCGATCAAGCAAGAGAGCTCATACAAAAAGCGAGCAGTATTTTAATTATTTCTCACAAATCGCCTGATGGAGATGCAATCGGCGCTAACCTCGCCTTGCAAGAAGCACTTATACGCCTGGGGAAACACACGGTTTCCGCATGCATTGATCCTGTACCTTCAAATTGTTTATTTTTAAATAATTCATTTAGCTTTGTCCAAGATTTTGAAGTTAAAGATTTTGATTTGGTGATCACAGTTGACTGCGGTGGCCATAAATTGATTGGATTTCAAGAGAAAAAACCGGAGCTTTTGGACCGCACCAAAGTCACTCTTCTGAATATAGATCATCACCCTTCAAATGACCATTTTGGAAATATAAATTTGGTTATGAGCGATACTCCATCCACATGTTTTATACTATTTTTAATGTTCACATATTACGGATGGGACATAAGCCCAACCATGGCCACTTCCCTGCTACATGGGCTTTATTACGACACAGGATCTTTGATGCACAGCAACACAACGGCAGACACACTTAGAATAGTTGGTAGATTAAAAGCCAAAGGCGCAGACCATGCCAGATCGATAAAAGAACAATTCCACACAGCTTCAATACCAAAATTAAAACTTTGGGGCAGAGCACTCGCCCGCGCAACACTTAATTCAAAGAATGCGGTTGTAAGCGTAATCACAAAAAATGACTATACGGAAACCAACACAAATCACGAAGACACTTCCGGATTGATAAATTATTTAAACCATGTGCCAAATGCAAAATTTTGCATGCTACTGGCCGAGACCGAAAATGAACAAATTAAAGGATCTTTAAGAACTCAAGATCAAAATATAGATTTATCACGCATAGCGGAACTTTTTGGCGGTGGCGGACACAAAAAAGCTTCGGGCTTTACAATAAACGGACGCCTTGTGGAAAAAAGGACTTGGGGAGTTATTTAGCCTGTTGCATTGGAAAATCTACCAAAGCTCCTAGTCTTGCATTTTCAAATGCCTGGCTAATGTTGAACTCGTCGATTACTGGCGTATTATTGTAAGTACGTCCGACAGCCATACCAACAGAAGCAGCAGTACTTTGTGGGTTCAATGCAAAATGACCCTCCTCAGGAAGCACCACAGCATCTCTATCAGTACGAGCAAGATCTTGATATTGTAAAGTCGCAATATCAGTAGCCCAGCTCCATCTATCTTGCGTACGCACTCCTTCAGGCAAACTCCTCAAAAATTCACGAAGCCTATAATGCATAGGCTCACCACGATCAATAAAACCTCGCATAGCAACTTCACTATTTGATGTTGTATGAATTCCATGAAACCACGTTGGATGAAGTACCCTCCCTCTCACAAAGGGGAACAGCTTATTAGTAAGTTCAGGAACAGTAGCAATTCTACTTTGAGAATCCATACCATAGAACATTAATGCCTTCAGCAACTCATCATCTCTACTATCTGCTTGCAAAGTAGCATTATAAGTACAAGCCCCTACTCCCCTAAGATATTTGGCCTGTTGCGGAGTTAAAGCACCTTGAATCAATCGAGTAACTTCATCTACATCCTCTTCAATAGGCTTAACGTCTTCTCTATCAAATGTAGAAGCAAATGCTTTAGAAAAATCCATGCTTACCTCGTGTCCTTTGACCACAAGGTCTCTTACAAAATCATTTCCAGCAGAATCTAATTGTGATGACATATTTTAAGCTGTTAAAGCATCGGATTTTACCAACCCCTTGACTTTCTGTCAAGTCATTTCATAGCACTACTTTGCACCACTCAACCTCTCACTCACAATCCCCCAGTTCAAATTTTTCAAAAATGCCGTAACGTAATCCGGTTTAGAGATTCCGTAGTCGATCATATATGCATGCTCCCAACAGTCTAGGGCCATAAGTGGCACTTGATGAACCGGAAGACCCAGGTGATGCTCAAACATAATATAATTATGCAACTTCTGATCTATTTTATTGAAAGTTAAAAGTACCCAACCCGGCGTAGAACCGGCTGATGCACGCAAATCTTTTTCCCACCCTTCCAAACTGCCAAAAGAGTTTTCTATGGCAGTCTTTAATTCCACCGAAGGTTCGCTTTTAACTCCACTTAAGTTTTCAAAATACATTTGATGTAAATAAGCCCCATTAAAAGCAACTGCCTCTCTACGTTTTAACTCACTAAATTCACCAAAAGAATAATTTGAAAGCGATTTATCCACCGTGATCAATTTTTCTTCGATTTCATTTAATTTTTTCACATAACCTTCATAGAGTTTAAAGTGAGCAGAAAGCTGAGCATCAGTAATCCCATCCAGAGTCCCAAGTAAAGAAACAAAATCTTTTGCTGTATGTGTCATAAGTGCTTAATATTAATTTGTACAATAGAACTTTAACAAAACGATGTAACAAAAGCCATAATTCTACGTTTAAATAGATGACTACGACTTGTATGAAAAAAACTTTCAATCTTTACGAGGCGAATCGTGCGCTTGTTTTTGTAGCACCGGTAACTGCAGACATTGCACGGCTTTTTTTAACATTGGAAGGAGCAGAAAATTCACAAAAAGATGTAGAGACCTTACACAAAATACAAAATTGTATAAATGAACTAAAACAAGTTGGATGTATTTGTAGAGATCCAAAAATCGGGCTTATAGACTTCCCTTCTTTTTATAAAAACGAGCCGGTATTTTTATGCTGGCAACTTGGCGAAGACGAAATTGTCCACTACCATGGGCTACAAAACTGCCTTGGGAATCGCCAAACAATAGACGAAGATTTTGTAAGATTTAATTGTAATGCACCTCTTGAGTTTGCAGGAGTTTAAAAAACATATCCTCATTCAAAAGTTCAACTTGTGAGAGCTTATCATCTGTAAAAATTGGAAGAGCAGAATCATAAGCAACGCTTATACGATTTTTTTCTATATATTCAGCACGCTCCATAAGCCCATGAGGAACGTTATCAAAAGAAAATCCATAAGACGATGATGCCACGAGCATGGTATTAAAACTACTCGGGATTTGAACGGACAAAATATTCGAGAAAGATTGCGCCAACGAGTTCTCAAAAATCGACAAAAATTCACTCTCACTGGATGCGACATTAACGGCCAAAATACCGCCTTCGTTTAAAAGATTTTTACATAAATCAAAAAACTCATTTGTAGCCAAGTGGGCTGGAATACTCGCTGAATGATAGGCATCCACAAGAATCAAATCATATTTTTCATCTGAATTTAAAACGTAAGTGCGGGCATCGGCGTGAACAATATTTACGACCAAATCAGAAAGCCCCATATACTCTTTGGACATACGAGTAACGGCCGGATCAATTTCCACACCGGTCACGGATAAACCAGGATAATACTCATTGTAAAGTCTTGTAAAAGTGCCACCGGCATGCCCCAAAATAAGAATGTTTTTTGGATCTTCTATCATCGCCGGCAAAACGGCGAAATAGCCATAATAATATCTGTCACTCACCAACGAATCATTTGGATCGTAGATTGATTGTGTGCCAATTTGATTCTCAACATGCAGTCTGCGAATACCAACGGCGTCTTCCGTAACGGATATGAAACCATAAGGTGATTCGTCCGAAGCTATAAGCGATTCACCGGCAAAAACCTTTGGTGTAAGGAAAAACAGCAAAGAAGCAACTACGCCAAAAACCAAAAGCCACTTATTTTTAAGACCAAGAGCGGACAGCAGAATAAGTAGAATCCCAAGAAAAATAAAAGTTCTCATTGTGCCCAAAAACGGAATCAAAACAAAGGCCGGCAAAAAAGTACCTACCAAACTACCTATTGTAGAAATGGTGGAAATTGTTCCAGAAGCACTACCAAGTGTTGGCAAATCATGCACATAAAGTTTAACCGTAAATGGCACAATCATTCCGAGCAAAAGTAGAGGAACGATAAATAGAACAAATACAGAGATAAAAGATCCGGCCAAAGTCACAGTGTATAAATTAGAAAAACCGGTAGAAAGAATCGGCAGAATAAGACCGGCCACAAACGGTATAAATAAAATCCACGCACCGGTTACAAGGATAAGTAAAAAATACAAATTTGCATTCGGGCGTAAATCAGCAATTTTCCCACCGAGATAATAACCAACCGCAAGTGCCGTCATTACAAGCCCAATCACGTTAGTCCAAACATAAAGTGAATTGCCAAAATAAGGAGCCAGAAGTCGGCTTGCACTCATCTCCACAGCCATAACCGCCAGCCCGCACAAAAATGCAGAAATTAAATAAAGTTTTTGAGGTTTGATCATGCTCTAATTAACTCACAGCTTTACATCAAATTCAATCCATTGTACTTTTTGATTAACAACAACAGTTGCGCAAGCAACAACAATATAACAACAACGTCTCATGAAATTTGAAATTTCACAAAACCTTAAAAGGACAGATGTACTTTTCTTGCCACTTTATAAAGAAGAAGGACTTTCGCCAAAAATCAAAAAAATACTGGGTAACAGTTTGAGCAAAATGATTGAGCTACGCATTAAGAATAACGATTTCGAAGGAGATGAGGGCCAAACAATATCACTTTTTACAGATGGAGAATTTTGTAAAAAATTGGTACTTGTAGGGCTTGGCAAAAAAGAAGAAAAAGTACCGCACCAAAATGAATTATTGGGTGGAACAATTTCCGGAATCGCAAAAAAATCAAAAGCAGAAAAAATATCGGTTTTTGTAAATGAAGATTTTGAATCAATTGCTTATGGGATAATACTTGGAACTTATGAATTCACTTTTTACAAAAAGACAGACTCAAAAGCAAAAGAGCTCAAAGATGTTTGTTTCTTAACCAACGACTCAAAAGAAAATTTAGAGTTTTTAAAAAAACTTTCCGCCTTCGAGAATGCATCAATATTAACAAGAAACTTAATTAACACCTCTGCCGGTGATCAAGTGCCTCAAGACCTTGCCAATGAAGCAAAAAAAATCGCAAAAAAATATGGGATGAAAGTAACAATCTTAGATAATAAAAAACTAAAAAAGCTGGGTTGTGGCGGAATAATCGGAGTTGGACAAGGGGCAAAAGACGGCCCATGCATGGCCTTTTTGGAATACAAATATAAGAGCAACAAAAAAGAACCATCCATTGCCTTTATTGGCAAAGGAATAACTTTTGATTCCGGTGGAATGAATCTAAAACCCTCCGGGCATGTGGAAACAATGAAATCAGATATGTCTGGTGCAGGCACAGTACTTGGAACAATGCAGGCCATTGCCGAACTAAAAATGCCGGGCCACTTTTTAGGCGTAATCGCTTGCGCGGAGAATGCACTTTCGGACAAGGCCATACACTCAGGAGACGTACTTAAAATGTACAATGGAAAAACTGTCGAAGTAGTAAACACAGACGCAGAAGGACGTTTGATTTTGGCGGACGCATTAAGCTACACGGAAAAAAACTTTCACCCAAAAAATATAATTGATATAGCCACGTTAACGGGTGCAGTAGTGTATGCACTTGGCTACAAAATCACAGGAGTGCTCGGCAACAAAGATGAAATAATAAAAGACGTACTTGATTCTTCAAAAAATGCACATGAACGTTTTTGGCAATTACCACTTGATGCTGATTTTATAAAAGCCACAAAGGGTGATTTCACGGATCTAAAAAATGCCACTGATGGTGTAAGGGCTGGGACAATAATGGGAGCAGCATTTTTGCAAAACTTTATAGAAAAAACTGCTTGGGCTCATATTGATTTCGCAGGAACTTCCTGGGCGGAAAAACCTACTCCTACAACAAAATATGGGGCAACAGCCTCGGGATTAAGGACACTATTAGAACTCGCAATCAAGCACCAAGGATAAGTAAACAGCCCACTAAGATTCAAGCATGTCTTGGTATTCAAGCCTGTAAATATGCAGGACGGTTACTGTTAAGCTCAAAATTAAAGGGCCAAAGATAATTCCTTTCAGTCCAAAAATAAATATTGCCCCAAGCACAACCAGGAATGTTGCAAGCGGGTGCATTTTGCTCCTGTTGCCAATAAACCAAGGCCTCATAACATTGTCTACTGTAGAGACCAAGAAAAGTCCCCAACAGAACACGAAAATAGCCCACAAAGTTTCACCCTGGAGTAGAAGCGCAACAGAAACCGGAAACCAAACCAAAGCAGAACCTATGTAAGGTATTAAAGCGGAAAAAGCCAAAAGCGTTGCCCAAAAAATAGCATTATGTACACCTGCTACCATAAAGCCAATACAAGCAATTGCACCCTGCACAAGCGACGTACCAAAATTACCAACCACAATCGCATAAGTTGTATCACGCAATTTATTTTCTATTTCCGTTTCATAACTGGCCGGCAAAGGACTGATAGTTTTTAAGAAAGATAAAAGTCCATCGCCATCGCGGAAGAAGAAGAACATTGTAAGTAACAAAATAAACACACGCAAAATCGTATCTCCAACACCTTTAACAATTGTTGTACTTTGTGCCACCAAGAAGTTCGCCAAACCGGAACTAAGGTTTTGAGCAATATCAACAAAATCAATTTTTACATTTTTGAAAACTTCCAAAATACCAAACTGATCAAAAATCCTTCCGATTATTGGCCCTACAAGCGGAAGATTTTGAAGCCCATTCCAATGTAAAGCTTTAAAATCCATATAAGACCATTTCATAGTAGCTAGCTCATAAGTGCTAACAGCTTCTTGTGCCAAAAACACAACAAAAAGAGCTAGCGGAACCAAAACTATAAACATAACAATAACAGTACTAAACAAAGCAGAAACACTCTGGTGCCCATACAGATGTTTTAAAAACCACTTATACATGGGATAAAAAATCACAGCTATAAGCCCGGAATAAATCAAAATATTAAAAAACGGAGAGATAATCCAAAAAAACAAAATCATTACGCCAACTACGGCAAGCACAAAAAAATACCGGGCGAAATCATGTAGAACCAAATTCTGTTTTGAGCGTGGCATGGATGCATTATAACGCACTTTTTGCTTTTTCCAAATTTTCTCTATATTCAATTAATGTAGCACGCACCGCCTCGTGCACAGGGCGCAAGTGTATGCCTTCTTTTTCCAGTTTGTTGGTGCAAAGTGCACAATTTGAACGACCGGATTTTGTTATTTTAGAAAGCTCATCCAAAGAAAAAAGTTCATAATTAAAATTAGGGTCTACAATTTCCTTATACATATCCAAAATTTCTTTATGCGTAATTGTACCGGGATTTGTAACATTATAAACGCCAGTTGCACGCTTAGCGATTAAAGACTTGGAGGCAAGAATGAAATCAGAAATTACACTTATGGAATTGGGCACGGAAATAACTTTTTTATATGCTGTAATTTTTGTAATAAAATTGCGCTCACCGGGAACTGAATCAAGTGGCATGCGAAGTCGCAACTGCAAAATTGGAAATTCTTTGAGCATTGCTTCACTCCAAGCCTTTGTGCGGGAATAAAAACTTCCATCAAAAGTAGGCTCATCACATTCGGTATACCCTCCCCCATCCTTATCGCCGGTATAAACACAACCACTACCAATGTGCGCCATATAAATTCCAAGGCCATTACAGGCACGCGCCAAAATCAACGGAGCGATCACATTTGAATACAAAGTCTCCATTTTATTGTCTTCACACCAATCCACATTCGGTTTACCCGTTTTACCTGCACAATTCAAAACGATGTCCGGCTTTTTTAACTCAAGTTCAGCCTTAACAACGGAATAATCCTCAATCCGCACGTCGGAAATACTTATCTCCGCACCTTCTTTCTTAAAGTGATCCAGAAACTTGCCAGCAATATAACCTTTCCCAAATATAAGAATACTCATGTTTCGATTAAACTCCCGCCCGGAGCGGTTGTCAAAAGTAAAAAAAACGTGCATATTTGAGCCCAATTATGGATTTAAGCCTACTCGCCACACAATTTGCGAATCACCCAATAATACTTTTCTTTGTTTTGTCTTTTATAGCCGGCGAAGAAGTTATGATACCGCTCGCATTTTTGGTGGGGCAAGGTCTTTGGGATTTACCAACACTTTTTATTACATTTTACGTAAGCACATTTTTATCCGATATAGCATGGTTTTTATTTGGCAAATACGCATTTAAAAAAGCCACATTTTTTAAAAAATTTCTATCCAAATATCAAAGAATGAAACTTTTTATAAGCAATATATCAAAAAACAAATTTCGTTTATTGCTCACAACAAAATTTCTCTACGGGACTCGCATATTCACAATAATGTACACCGGCACGGAAGGCACCTCATTACCAAAATTTATGGGGATGAACGCCATAGTTATAGCGGTTTGGTTGCCTGTGATCGTAGGGCTCGGATGGCTTGCCGGAAGAGGATCAGGTATGTTTTTTAATCTATACGAACACACTTCACTAGTAATTTTGGCGATAGGAATTATCTTTATATCAATCCATTTAATACATTATTTAATAGCGAAATATTTACTTCCAAAAGAACTTAGAAATGAGAACTAAAGTAAGCGCAATAATCCCATGTTACAACGAAGCCAAGCGCATAGAGGCCGTGCTTAGGGTTTTAACAAAAACAAAAATAATCGATGAAATAATTGTTGTGGATGATGGATCAAAAGATAATACTGAAGAAATCGTAAAAAAATTCCGCACCATAAAATATTTAAAAAACAAAAAAAACTTAGGGAAAGCCACGGCCATGGAGAAAGGTGTAAAAAACAGCACTGGAGATGTTTTGTTTTTTTGCGATGCCGATCTAAAAGGTTTCGACACAAAAATGGTGGAAACAATAATAAAGCCAGTATTAAGTGGGAAAACAGATATGTTTATAGGCGTAAGATCAAATTTTAGAGAAAAAAAATTCAAAGCAATCGGACTGATGTCTGGAGAAAGAGCTTTAAAAAGAGAAATTTGGGACTCACTCCCCCATCACTACAAACACAAGTTTAGAATAGAAATGGGTTTAAATAGTTATGCCGAACACTACGGCAAAGGATACAAATACAAAGAGCTAAAATACGATCAGCCGGTAAAGGAAGAAAAGTTTGGAACGCTTATGGGAATGTGGAAAAGAATCACAATGTGGTGGCAAGTATATATGACGTATCTGACTTTCAACATTATCCATTTGCCGGAAACAAAAAAGAATTTACAAAACAGAATTATAAAATTTTGCATAAGCCTACTAACAATAATGTTTAGCGCAATATTCATAATAATAAGTACAAAAATCGGTTATAGATATGTGCTTAATGTATTAAGAAGCGCACTGTCAAAACATCCGGACGCAGAAATTATACCTGTGATTTTCTCTATATTAAGAGAAGTAACGCATGATACATTCATGGTGCTTGGGGTAACAATGTTTACAATCGGGATCATTTATTCAATCGTAAATATCATCGCAATTATAAGAATGCACAAAAACAAACAATCATTAAACTAACACCATGTTTACAAAAATTATTGATTTTATTTTACACATTGATTCATATCTCTCGCTAATAATCGATTCATACGGAAACTTGATTTATGGCATACTTTTTACAACGATTTTTTTAGAAACCGGACTGGTTGTAACGCCATTTTTACCTGGCGACTCATTAATTTTTGTAGCTGGAACATTCGCATCCAGCGGATTATTAAACGTATATTTATTATTCGCACTCATAGCAATTGCGGCGATTTTGGGAGACACAATAAATTACACAATTGGTAAAAAATTCGGTGAAAAAGTTTTTGCAAAATTTATAAAAAAAGAGCACATGCAAAAAACCAAAGATTTTTATAAAAAATATGGCAAAAAAACAATAGTACTTGCACGCTTTGTACCAATAGTAAGAACACTTGCACCATTTATTGCAGGTGTTGGCGAAATGGAATACAAAACTTTTATAAGCTACAACATTATTGGAGGTATCTCTTGGGTAGCAATCTTTTTATTCACAGGCTACTTTTTTGGAAACTTCACATTCGTAAAAGAGAACCTCACCGCAATCACGCTATTAGTCATTTTTGTATCAATACTACCAGCGATTATTGAAGTAATCAGAAGCAAAAGACAATAATTGGCTGGGATGGATGGATTCGAACCATCGATGACGGATTCAGAGTCCGTTGCCTTACCACTTGGCTACACCCCAATGAACTCATTAATAGCGTGCTCTACATCTAAAATCAACTTATCAATTTCTCCTTCCGCGCTAACAATAACAGTATCGCATTCGTCAGCCCAAGCCATTTCTTTCAAAAAGCTTTCGCGCCTTCTATCCAATTCTTCCTGTGGCAATTGACTGCGTTTTAAAATTCTTCTTTGCAGAGTTTCCCAGCCATCCACGGTCAAAAAAATCGACCTCAAATTCTCTTTAGGGATAAGATCGATAATAGACCTTAGCCCCTGTACATCAACCTCACGAATAATAACCTTGCCCTCTTTAAGCGGTTCCAAAATCTCACTTTTTAGAGTGCCATAATAATTTTCGCCGTGCACAATCGCCCATTCCAAAAAATCATCATTTTTTATGCGTGCCTCAAATTCATCCTTAGTAACAAAATGATAGACCTCCCCATCTTTTTCACCCGGACGCGCCGAACGAGTGGTGCAGGAAACCGGAAAAACATAGTCCGGATGTTTTGAGCGAAGCTCATCCAAAACAGTACCCTTGCCCGAACCTGACGGCCCGAGAATCAAAATAAGTTTGCCACTAGCTTGTCTTAAGTCTTCCAAAGTGATACAATTAAAAGATTTGTTTTTTGAAAACACGGGAACTCTACACAAAAAAAGCAAAGAGAGAAAGAGCCTTATTGCAAAAAGCCCTTTCCCTCTCTACTTTCCACGCCAAAGCCGAAGCGCAAAGCGCGAAGGCTAAAAACAAAAACAAAAGTAGTAGAGCAGGCGCAATTCCTTACAAATAGGCTCCTCTCGTAGGAGACTACTTACAAGGGATTATGCAAAAAAGCGATCTCACACCTCTGCATTAGTCTATATGACTCGCACGTGTCCCTGAATCGCTTTTTTGGTATCTTAAAATGGCAAATCATCAAGCGTAACTTCCGGCTCAGCCGTGGCCGTTTTTTGAGCAACATCGCCACCAGCCGATTCATCAGATTTAGCACTTGATGCAGGCTCATAAGCCTCACCTTCACCTGTTGGCGTGCCGGATCTATCTAGCAAAATAATGTTTTCACCAATAATTTCCATTCGCATACGTTTTACTCCATCCTCACCTTCCCAATCATGAGTTTGCATGCGACCTTCCACAAAAATCTTGCGACCTTTTTTAACATATTGTTGCGCGATTTCTGCAAGTTTGCCCCAAAGCACAATGTTGTGGAATTCCGCTTTTTCCTGACGTTGACCAGCCTTATCCATCCATGAACTGTTTGTGGCCACACTAAAAGACGCAACCATTTGCCCACCACCTGTTTGGCGAACCTCGGGGTCACGAGTTACGTTACCAATTACCTGTGCGCGATTAAGAGAGAAGGCCATATTTATAAAGTTAAAAGATTAATGGGAAATTGGCTCTACTCTAAGCGAGAACCCATTGCACTGCAAGCACGAAATTTTCTCAAAGAGGTCAACCTCGCCCCGTCTCTTTACGCCACTCATCAACAATGCCCCAAACACAAATATTAGAAAACAAAGCTCCAGGATCAACTGGTACAGAGCCACAATGGAGAGAGATTGGCGGATTAAGCCCGTTTTCGCCTTTAAAAAAGTAATGGCTACCATTCACACGAACTGGCTCCCCTAAAATACGCATCAAAATAGCCTGCACTTCACCACTTTTAAAGCCGGTACACTCTCCACGCGTAAACTTGCGAGGTTTTTTAACTACAACCGAAGCTTCCTCTAATATTGGCTCTAGCTCCAACCCTGAAACAACAACAATATCTTTATGCACTCCGTCAATAGTTTCAACGGTGACATCAGCTTGCAAAGCTAGTTTTGGATCTTCCGGAAGACCTCTTAAATATTCAACCAAATTATGATAAAAAGCAGATTTAAGTTTTGAGTAAACCTTCATTCTCTTTCTTCTAGTAAGAGGATATGTCTCAAAAAACATCTGCAAAGGAAAATGTGTAAGGGGCAAACAAAGTTCATGTAAAGATCTATCCACATATAGCTCGATTGCACCAGGTGTATATTGCTGTTCGACAGAATACCCAGACGTACGAATCGGAGGCATATATGTTTGTGATTCATCAATCATAATCGCACCACTAACAATGGTAAAAGCCATGTCCAAAGGAGCCTCCGAAACAGGTGGCACAAAAACAAATTTGCCAATTTTAACGGGAGCAGTAAATGATTGTCTACGAGTAGAAATAAGATCATCCACTGCGACTATATCTTCTAACATAACTTCCTCGTCAACATCGGGCAAAGATTTTATAAACGCCAAAAATTCTTGAAAATTATTGTCGACTGCATAACGAGTTGAATTTACAGCCGATTGCAAATTCAACTGAGAATAATTACATCCATTTTGCTCTGAAAGAAAGTCAAGAAGACCTATAAAAAAGGCTCTTATTTGATTCACTTTTTTCATATCACATTGTTCCTTCACAAAATAAGAAGTCGACTCGAAAAACATACGTTGGATGAGACCAGATACCAGCTCCATGACACGCATATTTTTCATATTTGTTCCTGGAACAAGAAATTGCCTAAACGAGTTCACAAAATCAAATAAAAGAGCGAGTTGCTTAAAACTGTCCACTTGATCCCCGTTCCCAACGCTAGCCACAGTAGCCCCTAATTTTTTATCAAATTCAGGAAGTAAAACTTTTGCAATATCATTCTCGAGGCTTAGAAGTCTTAGACGTAACCCATGTAAATCTGGTGAAGACTCCAAGTAAATAATCTGTTCTTCATGACTCAACTCCGAACCAAAAACAACAGCTTGCAACTCATCGTTCAAAGGATCGTTAAAGGCATCTGCGACACTACGAATTAAATTTTCACCCAACAATTCAACCATTTCAGGATGGAACTTTGCATCAATACCTTCAACGCCGATAGGCTCTGGCTCTTTGTTCATATCTGAATTATAACATAATCAGATTGTTTGGCATAGACTTCAGCCCTCCAAAATCACTTCCAAACCTGGCCGATTATGGTACTCTAACTCAGCCTTAATAAATAATCCGAACAAAAGTAGCGAAATCAGGACGAAAACAATCTCTAAAATTTTCATATGCAGTACGTTTTACAGACAGGACACGGCAAGGGGCTCGCAAAGACGGAAATTATCTCAATCCTTGGCGAAGTTGTTATTGATGAGGTTGAAGATGGTTTTGTGCTTGATTGCCAGATTGAAGACCCCGTGATGCTGATCGACAGAATGGGCGGAATTGTGCGCATAACGCAAGTTTTACAGAGTGGACCATCCGCTATGCCACTTAATTTTGAAGAATGGGTTGTGGTTTCCATGAAAAATGAAATTAAACCAGGCGGGAAAATACGCTTTGGGCTTAGCATGCACCCCAAATCTGAAAAAATCCTGAAAAAAATCTTAATTAATTCTAAAAAAAACCTGAAGCCATTTCTTGGGAACGTGCGCTTTGTAAATAAAGACTTCCAAAATCTATCTTCTGTGCAAGCTTGGCATGAAGATTTAATCTCGGAGGGAGCTATTGAACTACACCTTTTCCAAGGCGCAAAAAAGTGGTATTTAACAAAAACTCTCGCAATTCAAGATTTTGAATGGTACTCACACCGCGATTACAATCGCCCTGCAAAAGACTCAAAAAACGGCATGTTACCACCAAAACTCGCCCAAATTTTAATCAATTTAGCAGAACAAAAAGAAGGAGCTGAGATTTATGACCCATTTTGTGGAAGCGGAACGGTTTTGGAAGAAGCGCTACTTATTGGTTACACCGCAAGCGGTTCAGATTTGAGCGAAAGATGCGTGGAAGACACCGAAATCAACTTAAAATGGTTGCAGGGACAAATAGAAAGGGCTCTTCCCTCTTTTAGGGTTTTTCAAAAAGATGCAAACAAAATCACAAAAAACGATCTGCCAAAAGTGGATTTTGCGATTGTTTCAGAAACGGCTCTTGGGCCAAATTTGTCTAAAGTACCAGCCCCGGAAACCTTAAAACAGATTCAAGACGATTTGGAAACATTGTACGAAGCCTTTTTTAGCAATCTAAAAAAGATAGTCAGCGAACCTGTTACAATGATTTTTACCGCGCCTTACCACAGGGACGGCAACGAACGCATATTTTTGCCAAATTTACACACAATTTTGAACAAATATACGAAGGTGATTCCCCTTTCCGAGCACGACCGCCCAAGCCTATTTTACGAGCGCAAAGACCAATTTGTTAGTAGAGAGATTTGGAAAGTAATTATATAAATCATTTAATTATGTCAAATTCAACCATAGGCTTAATCATTGGTGGATTCATCCCGGCTATATTTTATGCAGCATCAGGTATTTTTGGCAAAGTGAGCACAAAAGCAGGAATGGGCACAGGCCCTTATTTGATAATGATAGGGCTCGCAATCCTTTTGCTTGGAATAATCACCGCAAGTTTAAGCCACAACTGGAATTTCCCTATAAAAGGCACACTGTCCAGTTTTAGTTCAGGACTTGTTTGGGGCATTGGCACAGGTCTTTTTGCACTTGCACTTAGTAAGTATAATTCACCTGTAAGCCAGCTTGCACCTCTATACAACATGAATACATTGTTTGTTGTAATTTTTGGATTGATAATTTTCTCAGAATGGAAAGATATGGAAGTAGTTAAATTGCTAACCGGCACAGTTATGGTTATTGGAGGAAGTATTCTAGTAAGCTTGGCGTAAAGCATTTTTTAAAATCATTTGCGAACCCTAAGCCGTTTGGCTATACTCTGCCCGCATTATTTGAGGCCTATATTCCCCTGTAGCTCAGTGGTAGAGCAAGCGACTGTTAATCGCTTGGTCGTTGGTTCGAATCCAACCGGGGGAGCCAGTTTGGAATTGCTTCTTCAAGATGTTCTGTTTTTACCTTGTCTAAGCCATTTTCAAATGGTTCGAGCGAACCAAATCGAACTTTGGTCTGATCCATGGCTCTTTCGATGCACCTAAACGGCATTTGTAGTTCTACAAGCAGTTTCTTGTCTTTTAGGGAAAAGTTCGAGCCGAATGCTTTAAGCACCCTACGCTTAGTCTCACGATCCCCAGTACCGAACTTATCACGTGCCTCTTTCGCCAAATCAAAGACTCTCTCAGCCTCTTCAAGCCATTTTACCTTGTCATCACCATGTCCTTTCAATTGCCCCTCTAAACGTCCCATTTCTAGCTCGTATCTTGTCTTGGATTCTTTATAGGTAGACTCGTCCACAATACCCCTCAAATAGGAATCCAATAGCTTAGCCATTAAAGCCTCGTTTTCATTGTATTTCTTCTGAATATGAGAACGTCTATAAACACCCTGCTTATTCTCTTCCTTTGCCCACACACGCAACTGTTTAATAGCCCACTCATGGAAAGCCTTGGGTATACGTATCCTATCTAAGAAGATATCTACCTCGTCTTCAAAATCTTCAAGCCTGATATAGGGCTGTGAACACTTCATGTTCTTACTCTTCTTTGAGCAACGCATGTAGTTGAAAACACGTATCTCTCCCCTCTTATTGACCTTACGCTTAGGGGGTTCAGCAGTAATCATACAATTACACTCTGCACAACGTACTATTCCTGTGTACTTATGCTCATGTGCTTGCATACGAGGCTTCCCTTTATCTCCTAAAATAATCTGTGCCTTATCAAAATCTTCTAAAGTAATCATGGACTCGTGCTTACCAAGTGTAAGTTCTCCATCTGAATCATAGTAGCCAGCGTAGAACATATTGTGAAAGACATAATACATCCCACTATTAGACATAGGCTTACCACTAAGACTCCTGAACCCCCACTCATTGTTTAACATAGTTCGAATTGCAACTACGCTATATGAACCAGTAAGCAATAACTCCCACGCTTTCTTGATTAAGTTCCATCGATCCCCTTCGTGATCAGAAAAAACCCGATTAGATCCTTTATTGCCACTCTTCTCATTCGTATAACCTACACCAACGCGATTGGGCAACCAACCTTTATCTCTTTTGCTCTTCATGCCCCTCTTCACATTCTTCGATAGATCAATACTATATTGAGTAGCTGCACCAAACATCAAGCTAAGAAGGATCTGGCTATCATTGATAGTAAAAGCAGACTCCATGGTCTTGATGGAGGTAATCTTGCCATTCATCAAAGCAAATTGAATAGCACCACCATCAACTGGATTACGAGCTAATCTATCAATTTTCCAAGACAACACACACACTTCACCATTGTAAGCATAAATAAGTTCCATCATGCGAGTGAAACCAGGTCTTCCAGGTTTTGTGCCCGTCTGCGTATCAGTGAAGGTCTCAAGTACATCTAAACCCTCTCGTGCCACAAAATCATGAGCCCATTCCAGTTGATCAGGTATCGACTGGACTTGTCGATTTTTATCTTCCTGTGATTTACGCGCATAAATGATGTACTTCATAACTTCAGTATAACTTAATTTTTGAATATTAAGAATTGATAAAGGCTTGCTATTGACTTCGCCTTTTCTTGCCCTTGTTCATAACTTAACTCTACCCCACACTCATCACGGTAAATTTTTATGAACTCCAAAACCGCTTCTTCACTTAATTGTAAAGTATGAACAGGCTGACTCAAAACAGAGGGATTAGATTAGTAAGCTTACTTACGTACTTACTAACTAACTTTTCCCCTCATCAGCTCCAGTGTATGACTCTGGAATTTTTGGTTACACATGTAACCATGAAGATCGTCGCCATTATAACGCCTTGAAGCATTATTGCAAATCTTCTGTTGCCATAGGGCTTTTTTTATAAGCAATCGAAACACTAGACATCTTAAAACGATTTGTTTTCTAATACAGAGAACTGCTCCAACCTGCATTATCGTTTGGAAGACTTTGGAGAATAGATAGCAGCAGTCGCCACTAATAAGACGATCATGCCAATACCAAAAATCTCTTCAAAACTCCAACCAGAATCAACTGGCTCTTGATGAACTGTATAAGTAGAAATGGAGTCACCCTCATAACAACTCGCCCAAGAAACATAAGAAACACTACTTCCTCTCCAACCGTCATCACAAATCACACTGCCATCCAAATCAGCTCCAGCACTACAGTCTACACCGTCGTGACCAGAGCAAGCACCGCTAGTTGCAAGTACATAATTTACAGAACTAGTTAAGCCAATTAAAACACTAAAACCAAGTAATACTACCAAGTATATCACTCTTGAGAAGTTCATATGAGAGACAGAATCATAGATTAAAAACTCACACGAATCTCATTAATCTCAATCAACCTTATCGAAGAACCCACGCCGCTCATTAAATCTTCTGACAAAGATTGTGCTTCCTCGATCGTGAAATCTGTTGAGATTTGAGCCTGTCCACCTGATATTTTCTCACTCACAGTAGGCGCAGCTATTAACTCTCCGTATACAAATATACCCAACCGCTTACCAATAGCTTGTTCTGTTATTTCTTCAAAGAGTTTTGCCCCCTCTTCATCAAAAGTTAGGGACACATATGGTTGGTAATACGCATTAAATTGTACATCTGCTGAAACCAAATGAGATTCATCAAGATCAGTTTTAATCCATTCATCCGTCTCTACATTTGTGTATTCAACACCCATAATTACAAACTCCAGAGGCTTCTCTCCACCTTCCTCCAACTGCATTTTCTCCTTATCCACCCCTGTCGCAGGAAGTTCTATAAAAGCAAAATATTGTCCTTTTTCCTCTTTAATATAAACGTTGTGATAATCGGCATATTCATCCGCTTTATCTTCTAGCTGCTTTTGGAATTCATTTAAGAATAACTCCTTATCTTCCTCATTTTCAATAATATCCGCTACAGGACTTATATCAAGTTCCCATACCATTTGATATGCATCTACAGATTTATTGCCCAACCCAGCGCATCCAGTGAGCGCAAGAACGACTAGAAAGCCACAGAGCTGGGACTTGAAGAAGTGATTCATAATTATTGTTGGAGTAACAGCCTATAAATATTCTCACTAACCTCACCTCTAGTAATACTGTCCGCAGGGAAATAAGCTCCTGATTCTTCCAACAAGCCAAGCTCTTGAGCCTTTACAATATATTTTGCATACCACTCACTGGTTGGTACGTCAGAGTAGGGACTCGAACTAGGTTCTTGCGTTTCTACGTCAAAAACCTCCAAGAGCATTTTTACGGCTTCAACTTTATTCACATAGCTGGAAGGCAGGAACGTCCCATCGGGATAGCCCTCAACCCAACCTTGCTCTTTTGCATAACAAACATACTTTGCGAACCAATCCTCAGTCACATCAGGGAAACAGTTGGCATATTCATTTTCGTCAGGGGTAATGCCCTTTCCTTCAACTAGTATTTTAAGTAGCTCTGCTCTATTGAGTGAATTTTCTGGTTTGAAAGAACCATCGTCGTAACCAGAAATGACTCCTTCTTCGTATAAATACGATATTGCATCGGCATTTTCGTCTGAAGAAACTAAATCATTAAAAATTTGATCCTCGTCAATATCATCTTCTTCAGTGATGTCTTCGTCAGTGGCGTCCTCTTCGTTCTCATCCTCTTCATATTCAATTCCAGTACAGGTATTTCCAGATGAATTCCAATCGTAACCCTCCAAGCAAATACAATTACTTTTGGTTATACTCGTATAGACTCCATCATCACATACGTAATTATTATCAACCCCTTCCTGCACCAGTCCCTTAAATTCGACATAATTGTCATAAACACGGTCTATTGCGTCGATATAGTCTTGATAATATATAATCCCATCCGATAAGCCTCTGTTTAAGAGATTATCCCACTCGGTTTTTTGTTCAGAAACAAATTCATCATCAAGATTTTCCTGAATATAATCCCTGCTTTGTGAAGTAAAAACATTAAATTCAAATGCTACATTAATTGATCCAATAATCGCATATTTCCCATACAAAAAATTAGCAAAGAAATTATCAACGGCATCTTGCCCAATTTGCGCAAAAGTAGTCGAATCAGAGTAGTTTGTACTTGAGTCGTTCTCTAAACAAAAATCGGCTATATCATCATCAACATCGTCTTCGGAAAGAATTAAATCTTTCAACTCAGTCGAAAACGTTTGCAAAATAACGCCGTTAACACGATCAATACATTCCTCCGTTTTTTCAGAGTAAGCATAGCCAATTTGCAAAAAAACAAAGAAGGTTAAGAAGAAAATAAGACAGAGAAATGTTTTTTTCATAATTGAGGGTAAGTTTTTCTATAGCAGGTCATACTATATCCTATTTTGGGATATTCGGAAATGGGATTTAGCATACAGTTTATGAGTAGCATCCATTCCAAAGACTACCGTGAACTGATTGCCCGTTTAAAAGAAGCACGAAAGAAGGCTGGTTTAACTCAAGGGGAAGTCGCAAAGAAGTTAAATAAACCACAATCATTTATTTCAAAGATAGAAAGTTGCCAAAGAAGACTTGATATCTTGGAGCTAGGCACGTTTGCGAAAATCTACAGCATAGATGTATCTAAGCTCATTTAGACACTCGTAAGGTCCCCCCTCAAAGAACCAGCGGATCCAAATGATCACAGAGCACCACGACATAGTATATCGGTCTAATGCCAATTGACACCTTGCAATCATTTGTCAAAAGACATGCACGGATGCATTAAGAGTGATAAGATGTAAAAGCTAGAATGGCACACTAGCCTTCATGGGATTATAACAATAAAAATTATGGACATATCTGTTAGTGAAATAATAGGAAAATATTTTGACGATTCGTCGCTTTCAAATGGAGAGACCCCTAAATTGATTTTAATTGCAGGGGGACCGGGCGCAGGGAAAACAACACAGAGAAAACTAAACTACTCTAAAGGATATGTGCTACTCGATGCTGGCGACATTTTTAAAGCTATTTGTAAGGGAGATGACCTTAATTATGAATTTGGTCAAGATTTTATTGAGATAATGGAAATTATTGGTCAGTTGGTTGCAGATCGAGCCATCAAAGAAAAACGCAATATAGTAATGGAGATTATTGGCGATAGGTCGGACATCACTACGGCAATAATAGAAACTATGGGGAAACATGGCTATAAGGTAGAGTTAGCATGCATTTATTGTGATATTGCAGAAGCCTACGAAAGACACTTAAAAGGTGCAAACGAGTTTTTGTCTTCCTGTTTTTCAGAGCCCTATCACATAAAATGGCTCCTTGCTACAGCCAGATAAGCAAGGCAGATAGATAATCCAAGTTACTATATGAGTATAATTCTTTGGCTTCTTGAAGGTCCTCCTGTTGACTGGGTGGAGTGGGCAATTCTCTAACAGTATAACTAAAAAATAATCTCTATAGTGTTTTTGGACAGCGAGGCTAAATGGACATAGAACACCACCCCATGGCTCTCTTCATACGTTCAGATAATTCTAAGTAACGCTTATAACGCTTTGTTGGTTCCCCAGCATAATGAGTTGCTCGGATTCCTTTGCGCATCCTTTCTAAGTCAGAATAATAATAATTTACCTTGAACATACGTGATATTCTGCCAGCACTCTGACTCCCATATTTATATCCAACGCAGTGCCTACAAAGATAATAATTACTATCAGACCTATACAATTTACCAACACGCCTACCACAATGAGTACATAAAAACCAATATCTAGTACTACCATAATTACAAGAAGTGGTTGTTAGATACGTTTTGTGGCTTATATCATGAGATTCATAAGTATCTCTATTCGTCACTGTATAGTCAAGTTGCATAAACTCATTATTCTTATCGACACAACATCTGACTGTTCCACTTGGCTTGTCACCATAACTCCAACTAATCGTATTGTATACTGTGTTACGACTGAAGTAGCCTCTCTTCTTAAGTGAATAGATGCTTATAGAACAACAGTTATCTAACTTCTGTGTTCTCGACTTCCAATAGTATCGCATACCAACGAAATCATTAAGGATTCCTTACTTACTGCAATACTCCGATCCCGTACAATAAACATTGTACAAGATAAATCTAACCTGTTAAAGAGATTTTTGACCAAATAAGCATGCTTAAACACAAGATGTTGTGGTTGGAGCCACCAAATAAACGTTACTCATCAGACCCTAAAAACAAATTACCAAACCTAACGGTCCCCCCCTGTGGAAGCATATTTTCACTGTAAACTTTATAGCCTAACTCAAAATCCTTCCAGGCATCAAACTGAGTGTCAGACATCTTGAACTGGATATGCCCCAATTTATGGTTATTAGGAGTGATGACAATAGTCTCCCCAGGGTATATCGGCCTAGAGTCTTCATCATGACGACCATTACGATACTTGAGCGTACAAATACCATCGACAACATGTGCTCCATTTCGCATACCAGGCCTATTAGTTACAACAGGAACACCCGCTACCAGCTTATCAATAAACTCTAGATCAAAACCATAAAGCTGACTTATCGCCTTACCATCATTAAAAATATTCACAGTCAACGCATATGTAGGGTCAGGCCTCGAATCAACAACTTTCCGAATACTTACGTCCATGCCTAACTTCGGCCTTGCTCTCCTACCAAACATATCCTCAATTTCAAAGTGTTCCATATAGAGAAAATTACCTCCATGCCTTTTATAATACTGACCCGACTTACCAACAGATCTATGGGGCGTACTTTCACTCTGAGGAACGTACGTAACAACCACTCCCCCATCAGTACCGCTAAAAACAACTTCATGCCTTACACCATCCACACTTGGAGAAACACGACCTGGAGTGACTGTATTTAAACGTTCAACAAAGGCCTCTGGCTGTTCAATGAGTACATACGAACCCAGAACTCCATCTTTTTTCTCGATACCCCATATAAGAACTCCACCTTCGGTATTAGCATAACCAGATAATGCCTTATCCAAGTTTAACATATCATCTTTCGAAAGATCATCTTCGTCCTTGTAAGATTTACCCTTGTAGTCCATGTATAATGATTCAGACTCAAGCGTGGCAATCAACCTATCGGTCTCCTTCTTGCCATCAGAGATGAGTCGTTCAAACATTGTATAAGCTGTCTTCATATAATGAGTATACTGGAACAGTTGGACTTTCCAAAAGTATGACCTAGCCCATAACTTCATCAAAAATGCCCCGATGTATTTACTGCCTTCAAGAGAAGCCAATCGAAGGTTTCTCAAAAAGAGAACATGTCATATCACAATTTTTAGGCACTTTTGAGCCAGACCTCTACTTCCAAGGTGATACAGTATGCGATCAATGCAACAACGAGCTAAGCGGCATTGAAACTGTATTTGCTGAAGATTCATGGGAAGGAGTACAAACGGCAATGTTAAAGATAAGATGTAAAAAGACCGTTCGTCTTAGAGGGGAGCGAATAAAATTCAACCTCTCTTCAGATGGAAACCTAGGCGTCTTCAATAATCTTTTCCCTCAAATAAACCCTCGAACAAGACAGATTGAATTTAGACCACACGTAGTCATTAGAACCAATCAAGGTGGCTACCACGTCCTATTTATTGATACATTTTCGCAGCTTACTCCAGGTGGCAGTAAGTATCAGGCCACTCAACGTTGGTTGTTGGGGTTGGATCGAACAAAAATACATATATTCGCAGACAACGACTACCCTCTGGAAGTAATAATCAGAATGCTTGCAGACCTAGGCGTCACATATCGAGAAGAAGCAAGGGAATCCTACGAAGAGGATAATCGAGGGGAAAACATAACAATGTCGTTTGAAGGAGAAATGGACGATATTATAAGAAGGGTCCCCTGCAAAATTGCATTTAACTACTTTGCTCTTTGCGCAAATGCTTCTGGCTTTGATGAGATTATCTACAGAAAAGAATTTGATGCGATTCGAAATTTCATAAAAGACGGAACTAGACCTAATGAAGGTCTACCAATAAGACTTACCTCAGACCCCACACTTTACAATGAGTTAAGAAGTGAGCAACGCATACAAGCCCATCAAGTTTCATTCCTCCATCAAAATGGACGAATCAAAGCAAAAGTAACTCTGTTGGGGTATTTCAATTACGAGATCGATCTAGGAAAGTACCCCTTATTAATTGACCCTAGAACATTTGGGTGTGGCAGTTTGTTTGATCCTTTTAATCAAATTGTGCTCGACTTACAGTCCTCACCTGTTCCAATTCTAGGGAGACAAAGATTTGCATTGTTCAATCGATAGGAAGTAAATAAACAAATGAGAAATCAAGAGCTCAAAAGTGTTTATCTCTTCCACCCAAATCCAATACCAACAAACCATTCTCAAGGAGCAGTTAATCCACACAATCCAGGCAAAATCTCCAGTAGAGCTTCGTCAAGACCAATTTTTAAGCATTAGCTCCCCGGTTATCAAGCTGAGAAGTATCAACGTCTGACAGGTTTATTAGAACTTCTTCTGAAATAACGTTCATAGAGTCGACTCTGCTGAGTGAGCGGCATGAAAGGATTCCCACTCAGCATGAAGATCTTGAAAATATTTCTTTCTTCCTAATTTATGTTTTCTAATTTCCTTTTCCTGACGATATTCGGCAACAAGCTTCAACTTATTTAAAATCACATTAAACGTATCTTCATCTTGCTGCTGCTCCAAGAATTCATGAGCTACTACATGACGCTGATCCGGAGTTTTCTGGTTAAAGAGATTCAGAAGTTGAGAAAAAGCTAGAACACCTGAATCAAAGTATCCCTGTTCAGCTGTTTTCAAAGCTTGTTCAATTGCATAGTAAAGCTTAGGACGCGTTGTCAAATTCATCATTAAAAATTTTGACATGTGCAAAAACAAACAAGCTTTCTCAGAACCAATGTTAATGTAAGGCGTACCTTGTGGGTGCTTCATAATCAGACTCTACCATCTCCTCACAAATAGTTCTAACTTCCTCCAGTATGGGGAGCCATATTATTGATGATTATCAACATCAAAAATAATCAAGTTTCCTTTTTCATCAAAAACACCTAGAGCTCGGAATTGACGATTGATACGAAAATACCAAATGCCACTCCCCTTTGGATTTCTTTCCTTGAATCGCACCTGCACTGCACTACCCTCGAGGAGATATCTTTTTGCTTTTTTATACTGTTCAAGAAGTCCTCTATTTTGCAAATAGAGCAGAATATTCTTTTTCTCAAAAATCTTAGAAACTTCAGGCATATTTACAGATCTAATAGCTCTTCTAAAGGAGTGTTCTGAGCCTGTCGTGCCAAAGAAAGCATTTCATCATCCACATTCTCTTTGGAAAGTTCAATCAAATCGGGCCGAAGTAACATTTCATACTCTTCAACGTCAAGAAGCACAGCAACAGGTGAGTTGTTAGAAAAAATATATTTTGGCCCTCGCTGAAGGTTCTGCAAGGACTCTTTCGTTTTAGTTCTAAGGTTCGTCACAGATATAACCTGTTGTCTTAACATAAGTAAATTAGTTAACAAATTTACACACAAATTGTATACTACATTTCATGCCAATGCAAGCAACGCAGTTCGAATTGCTTCCAACTTGGGGAGCCATTGACTTTTAGCATATTTTATTGTATTCTAACCTCTTTTAGCCTTCAAAGAATAACGTATGAGCGGACGAAATGTATCATGTACCGTAAGTGATACCACCGGCGAGCAAATAGTCGACATGCATTTTTCTGTGCATTTGCGCGAAGAAGGTACTCCAAAACTACCAAAACTCTATTCAAATTGGGAAACAACCGGACCTAATGAGAAACCTGCTCTTCTGCCAGAAGAAGAGGTACTCAAAGCAAGGACTCACGAAGCGGAAATTCTCAATCTTGATGAGCTTTTAAGGTTATTCGCATCTCGCGGGAAAAGTGCACTACTTGCGGATGTAAATACCAATTGCCATGTATACAGAGAAAGTGCAGATGTGCCACCTTATGTTTGTTGGGCAAGTTTTACTCCGACACTTGAGGAAATGCTCCTCATAGTGAAAGCATGGACAGTATTAAATGCTGTAAATGCAATTTCCGATGGGACGATTGATGCCAATGCAGTCGACAATCCTTTGGATCTGATTGAAAAGTGTAAATTAAGTGTGAGGTTGGTGGTAGATGGAGTAGAGGCATAATGTGGCACTCATCAAAAACTGCTCCCTCAAGCCATTCATGCACATTGTGAACTTAGTGAACTTTGCCAAGCAAAGCATCCCTCGCCCATCACAAACCTTCGGATACTATCAAATAAGGGGAGCCAGTGTTTTTAACTTAAGTGTGTTGCTATTTTTTTATTCTCTTAAATAGAAACACCACAGCGCCTATCACGGCTATCGCAATTAAACCACTTAGGGTGAGTCTCATGATTGAAAATTCCTGAGTGATTATAAATATTCCCGGTTTATCTCCATTCGAAGTGATTGTAGTCGTTTCTCCATCTTTGGTTTGGATTTCTACCTCACCATCATAGACCCCAACCAATGTATAATTCTTATCCTGACCATGAGAAACCCAGAAATGAGTCCCAATTACATACAAATCCAGAAAATCTGTTTGTACTCCAAACTCGTTTTTGGGATTGGAGTTTTTCACCTTTACTTCAATCTCTCCTTTGTCGAGTTCCACCATTCTTTTTAAGTCCTGAGTCTTTTCATCTCGCACCGGTTCCAAAAATTTAACTTCCGTTTGTGATGGGACGCTAATAACTGCACCGGAATCCTTTCCCCAGCTATACCTCAATTCCACCATTCCTGAAGTCGGCCCTGTAAAAACAGTATCTAGTGTAATGATTTTATCATTTATAACGGTGAATCTATCGATTCCTTCAACAACAACAATATTTTCTTCGTCAGGCGCATCGATATACTCCGGCACAAATGCCCACGCCGCTTCTTCATCTTCTGTCGCAATAGTAGGTTCACGACCCAAAATAGTTTCAACATCTATTCCCAAAGACCTTACCCATCCTTCCCTCGCCCCCGCAAAAGGACCTCCACCGGCCAAGAATTCTTCCAAATCCTCAGGATTGGTCAGTTCAAGAGTGACACTATCTTTCATGAGGTCTTCTGCACTATCCAAAAAGGCATTTAATTTAGCTCCGGAAGAAATTGCTTGGAACCATTCTCCGATAAAAGTAGGAAATCCACCCAGGACTTTTTCAAACATACTTTCCTCTGTCTGTTCCACTTGAGACTGGTCTGACCCCATATCTTCACCACCTATAGACGCCTCTTGGTCAACCTGATCCGTCCATTCGGCACAAACTTCTCCTGGGGCAAAAACATAAGTCGGAGTGTAATATTTATACTGGGTCATCATCTCCTGCGACATTATTAGATTACACCAAATTCCTACAGATGGTTTTACTACCCAATTTTTGCAATTTCCTGAGTTGATGATCTCGCTGATTTGATCACATTTGATTGTGTTTGAGTCCTCATCTGAATAATCAACATCAGACGACCCAAAAGTAGGTTGCACAAAAAAGACGAAAAGAACAATGAACAAGATTATTTTTTTCATGTTTTTTAGATTAAAACTAGCTCAAGTTTAACATGAACCATACGCTTAGACTATGCTCAGTTAAAACCTTAATACGGATAGCAATACCCGTCTGTAATCGCGATCGCACCCTCAAGCCATTCATGCACATTGTGAACTTAGTGGACTTCCATAAAAGGAGTATCCCTCGCCCATCACAAACCTTCGGACGCTATCAAATAGGGGGAGCCATTTTGAACGCATTGACTTTAACATGGGATAGCTCTAAAATAGAAGTATCCCATGTTAACAAACCTGTATGCACTTAACAAAAGAGCTCAAAAAACGCCTGTCGGACAAGCTAAAAAAGCTTAATTCCCTTCGCCCACTCCCACCATCGGCAGTTCAGAAACTTCGTGAAAAATTTGAAGTTGAGATGACATACAATTCAAACGCAATCGAAGGAAATAGTTTAACCCAAAAAGAAACTTTCCTTGTACTCAACGAAGGAATCACAATCAAAAATAAACCGCTTAAAGATCATCTGGAGGCTACAAACCACAAAGAAGCTCTCGAATATTTATACGATTTAATCGGTCACAACAGAAACAATACCATCTCGGAACACTTGATTAAAAACTTTCATCAAATCATCACAAAAGAAACTGAAAAAGATTGGGCAGGATGTTACCGAAATGCAAAAGTTATAATTGGTGGCGCAAAGCATCAACCGCCTGATGCAATGCAAATACCCAATTTGATGGAAGATCTTATCGACTGGATTGCAAACAATCAAAAACAATTACACCCGATTGAACTCGCGGCTATTTTGCATCACAAATTCGTGCACATTCATCCATTTTTTGATGGGAACGGACGAACAGGTCGTCTTTTAATGAACATTGTCATAATGCAAGCGGGATACCCTCTCACAATTATTCTAAAAAATGACAGAAAACAATATTACGAAGTCTTAGCAAAAGCAGATGATGGCGATTACCTTACCTTAGTCCAATTTGTGGCAAAAAATGTTGAGCGTTCTTTAGCAATCTATTTGGATACTCTCACGCCATCTTCAGATAAAAATGAAAAATACATATCACTCAAAGAAGCAAGTAAATCATGCGATTATTCGGAAAAATATTTAAATCTTTTGGCAGCTACAAACAAACTGGAAGCGCATAAAGAAAATAGGAATTGGGTCACAACAAAAGAAGCGATTGAGCGCTATATTGCGTCGAGAAAAAGAACTCGATGAATAATCAGTAAGCCATTTATGCACATTGTGAACTTTGCCAAGCAAAGTACAACAAAACTCGCATACCCATAGCTGGGGTGCGAAACTTTTGATATAATCCAGACCATGAAAAAGCATCTAAAGAAACTTATCATTGGTGTGTTAGTAGGAGCAGTTTTAATAATAATTGCAGTTACAATAACTGTAATATTATTTCTCTGGAAACTTTTCATGATTCCAGAATCTCAATACGTATATGTATCAGATTTAAATGATGCACTTGTAAGATATACACTTATCTATGAAGACCACATTCTATTCATTGATATTGACCCAGAATGCGAAGATGAAGTTCAAAAAATAAAGTCATCAGATTTTTACGCAGGAATGGAAGATGGCCCTGAACCAGTGGATCCTGACGGATATATGTGGGCATTTTGCGATAGACAATCAAAAAGAAAAATGGAGATTGAATCGGTTAGCACTGATGGAAATACCAATACCTACATTCTTTATTACGCAAGCCCTGGAGAGAAAGGAAGCCACTATAGAGAAACATTAATACAAACCCCTGACAAAATAATCATAGATGAGCGTCTTGAAGGAGACAGAACAACATACGAAGAAATGACGGACTTGATATACTCTCTATATTAACACCACCATCTCCTCACAAAGAGTTCTAACCTCCTCCAGTATGGGGAGCCAGTTTGACGTATCAAATGTTTTGTTTTATAATACCCGCTTTGACGGAAACCCGCATTTACCCCTCAAACATGGCGATCGAAAATTATCTTTCAGGAATAGACCGTGCAAAACGCGAGGGTTTTATTCACGGAGAAAGCGCCGGGGATGAGTCGGATTTCGATCACATCCGACATGGATTAAACAATACAAATTCACGTAGATTGCATCCATGTATCGAAAGAGTACTTTTAGCTTGGCCAGGAGCTAAACCAAACTTCTTAGAACTAGGACCCGGTTCAGGAGTAGCAGTGTCGCAGGTAAGTCTACTTGCTCCAAATGCAAATATCCACACCGCAATGAGCTCAACAGCAATCAACCCTTACTGGAGATTTAGCGAAGAGATTATATCCCACAGAAACAGATACAGCATCCCAAATATAGTATATTTCGGGATAAGGGCATTTTAGTGTTGCTGGAAATTTTCAAGGAAATAGTCGATCATTTGTTTCCTACGTTTTTTAGAAATTCCACGGTGAATTAGGATTTTTTGTTTCACATGAGAAAACAATCCATCAC
>Ga0265292_1000774_pt1 | contig 36621 bp, 38 predicted proteins | sample Munlanlewell296A_FD_189080 | JGI IMG/M metagenome (GOLD analysis project Ga0265292, IMG submission 189080) | Leachate microbial communities from a municipal landfill in Southern Ontario, Canada - Leachate well 296A | ecosystem: Engineered > Solid waste > Landfill > Unclassified | place: Canada... | reverse complement strand
CTGATTAACTTAATGCCCAATCGCGAACCCTATTACTCTTTTTGCCCCCGCTTTTTTGAGAGTTTTTGATGCTTCGTTCATTGTGGCGCCGGTGGTTATAACATCATCTATTAATATTACGCATTTCCCTTTGATTTTTTCTGTGCTCGCTTCAAAACATCCTTCCAAATTTTTCAATCTTTGTGTTTTATTTCTGGTTTTAGATTGATGTTTTGTTTCTTTTATCTTTCTTAAAGATTTTAAATTTGCCGAAAAGTTTTTCCCGCCATCTATTTTGCAAAGCTCTTTCACAATTATTTCACATTGATTAAATCCTCTTTCTTTTAAACTAGATTTACTTGCTGGTATGGGTATCAAAATAGGGGAGTGAAAATTATTAAAAAGTATTTCATCACTTATCTCCTCCAAAATAAATTCGTAAAGAGCTTTAACAAATTTTTCTAATATTTTTCTATTGCCACGATATTTTATTTCCCAAATAGCTTGGCGAACAGTTTTGTCTTTATAATGAAATACGGCTTTAAATCTGGGATTATTTGTTTCGTTTGCTCTTGGTAATTCGTTTGCGATAAATTCCTCACTCAGGCTTTCTATTTTCAAAATATTTTGCTCTTTTGGTAAAATCAGCGAAAGCGCCGATTCTAAAATATTTTTTATTTTATCTATCATAAAATTATAAACAGTTTGAGCTATTTTAGCATATTGTGATATAATATCTGTAATTGAAGTTAAGTTAAATATGGGAAATCCTTTACAAAATATTTTTAGTTCATTTTTTGCACCAAAAGAATCCAGTGTTCTTGGTGTTGATATCGGACCATCTTCTATCAAAGTGGTTCAGCTTAAAAAGAAAGGGGGCAAAGCTATACTTGAGACATATGGTGAGCTTGTTCTTGGTCCATATGCTGGTACAGAAAGTGGTAGATCAACAACCCTCGGCGCGGACAAGCTTTCTGAAGCTTTAAAAGATTTATTAAAAGAGTCAAACACTACAACCTTAGATGCAGGTATGTCTATTCCTATTGGCTCAAGCATGATCACTTTTATAAAGCTTCCTACTACAGATGAAAGACAGCTTGCAGAAATGGTTCCTATAGAGGCAAGAAAATACATACCGGTTGCGATTTCAGAAGTGAGTATTGATTATTGGCCTATACCTAAAGACGAGACCACTGTTTCCGAGTTCCAAAATGGCGAGAAGGTTGATACCAACAAAAAAGAAACAGAAGTGCTTTTGGTTGTTATTCACAACGACGCGATAAACAAAAATAAAGAAATACAAAAAGCTGTCGGTCTCACGAATCCTTTTTCAGAAATAGAAATATTTAGCTGTATGAGGTCAGTGTTAGATCCTGGTATTGCTCCACAGATAATCATTGATTTCGGTTCTAGCTCCACAAAGGCGTTTATAGTTGAAAGGGGGGTTCTTAGATCATCTCATATTATAAATAGAGGTTCACAGGATATAACCCTCTCAATTTCCAAAGCTATGAGTATTTCTTTTGATGAGGCCGAAAAAATAAAAAGAACAAACGGTATATTAAGTTCCACAAAAGACAATGGTATTTCTGAAGTTTCTTCTGCCACTGTAGATTATATCTTGGCTGAAATCGGCAGAGTAATAATGGGATATTACAAGAAAAGCGGAAAGAGAATAGATAAAATATTACTTACAGGCGGAGGTTCTTTATTAAAAGGTCTAAAAGAAAGGGCTTCTCTTGCTTTTGAGACCCCCGTTGAGATTGCAGACCCATTTTCAAAAGTCGAGTATCCCGCCTTTTTAGAAGACGTCTTAAAAAATACTGGCCCAGAATTTTCTGTTGCTATTGGTTTGGCTATAAGGAAGCTTCAGGAAATTTAATTCTTGCGGGGTGTTCATCAACTTTAAATTCACAATCTGGTATCCACAGTTAGTTGCTAGTGTTTTATTTTTAATCTAGTGATATAATATTAATAGAAATGGAAACTAAATTTCAAACATCTTTTATACCAAAAAAACCTGTCGTTGAGGAACGAAGAGGCGGTTCAAGTATGAGTCTTTTCTTATTACTTTCTATCATTGTCTTCTTGGTATCCCTTGGCTTGGTTGGTTGGATATTTATGCAAAAGAACCTTTTGATAAATAAGATAAAAGTAGCACAGACTACTATTCAAAGTAACAAAGGACAGTTTGAGGAAGAAACAATCAAAACATGGATTCGCTTGGATTCAAGAATGAAAGTTGCGACAACTCTTTTAGACAAACACGTGTCAGTTTCTCCGGTTTTCGGTTTTATTCAGGGTGCAACACTAAAAAACGTTAGATTCAATACATTCAATTTTTCTTCAAATGGGAAAAATGAAAGCGGTGCTCAATCTATCAAAGTTTCAATGACAGGGCAGACGGTAGATTCTGAGTCCACCGGATTCCAAACAATATCCTTACAAGCGGAAGAGTTTGGTAATATAAATTATAGAAAAATGATTACCAATCCGGTAGTTTCAAATTTAAATCCAAACTCAGACGGAAGCGTTTCTTTCTCAGTTTCCTTAAATGTCGTCCCAGAATTTTTATCTTTTTCAAAAAAGATAGTCAAATAATAAACAATTATGAATTTTATATTACCCTTAATTTTAATAATTTCTTCCCTCGGAACTTTTTTTTGGTATGTTGATCCACAGTACAAAGGTTCTACTACAATGATAGAAAACAAGCTTGAAACTTACGGTGTTAAACAGCTCGAAGAGGAGGTTGCTAAATATCAAGAAACAGTCGATAACTCTACGAAGGTTACTAATGCCAAGACTGTTCTCTTAAACAAAAGTGCTTTGATAACAGAAGTCCAAAAAGACAGGCTTATAAAAATGCTCCCAGACAATATCGACAATGTGAAGCTTTTAGTTGAGATTACTAGTATTGCAAAAAAGAGAAATCTAGCCATTAAGAGCATATCTTTTGGTGGTGATTCAAGTAAAACATCAGAAGCTATCGGTCCAGACAACACTCCTTATGGCACACTCAGCTTAAAATTCGGCGTAAGTACAACATATGAGACTTTTTTGGATTTTTTAAGTGATTTGGAAAATAACCTCAGGCTTATAGACGTTACGGATATAAGTTTTACATCCACCGAATCTGGTTTTTATGATTTTAGCGTTAGTTTAAATACGTATTGGTTAAAATAAAATTATATTAATATGAAGAAAAACCAAATTATAATAATATCTGCCGTGATAATCTTCGCTGTTATTGCTTTTATGTATTTAAAAAATAATTCAAGTGATACTTCAGGATCTTCTATTGTCGCTGAAAATAAAGTAGCCGAATTCGCTGATGCTAGAGAGATTTTAACCCTTTTAAATAAAATGTCTGGTGTGAAGCTAGACGATGCTGTTTTTAATAATCCAGCTTTTAATTTCTTGAAGGACGGTACCGTGACCTTGGTCCCACAGTCTCCAGGTAGGAATAATCCGTTTTCTCCTGTGGGTAGTGATGGTTCAAGGCTATCTTCCTCAACAAAATCAACAAATAATCAACCGTCTTCAAATACGAAGGCATCCCCATTTAATACTAATTCCTCAGGAAGATAGTTTTTTTGTTATTTCATAATAAATTATTTAACACAATTATTTTTTAAAATATGGCTATATTAGAAATATTAGTTACTAAAAATATAATCAAAAAAGAAGATATACCTAAGATAGAAAAAGAGGTTAGTTCTTCCGGAAAATCTTTAGAAGAAATCCTTTCAGGTATGGGTATTTCTTCTGATATTTTTTTAGATGCCAAAGGATCATATTTTAATATTCCGACAGTAAGTCTTGAAAACAGATCTATTCCTTTTTCTGTTTTGAAATATATTTCAGAAGATGCGGCATCTCATTATCGTTTTGTGCCGATTTCTTTAAAGGATGGTATTTTAGAAATTGGTTTAGTCGATCCAGAAAATATAGAAGCAAGAGATGCTCTGAATTTTATCGCTGGGAAAATGAACGTTCCATATAAAATATTTTTAATTTCAGAAAAAGATTTCAAGAAGACTCTTGATAGTTACAAAGGTATGTCTGGTGAAGTTTCTAAAGCCCTTACCGAGCTAGAAGGGGAGCTCTCTTCAGATTTAGAAGAAGTTGAACTTATAAAAGATGGAGGTATTTCTACATCCGAATCCGGAAAGATAGAAACAAAAATAATCGAAGACGCTCCAGTTACAAAAATTGTTGCTACTATTTTGAGATACGCTACAGAGGGTGGTGCTTCCGACGTTCACATAGAACACATGAGGAACAACATAAGAGTTCGCTTTAGAGTGGACGGGGTTTTAAATACAAGTTTGGTCTTACCTGTTGAAGTGCATCAGGCTGTCGTAGCTAGAATTAAAATACTTTCAAATATGAAGCTTGATGAAAAACGTAAACCTCAAGATGGACGTTTTTCTGCAAGAATAGAAGGCAGGAAGATAGATTTTCGTGTATCAACTTTTCCCTCATATTATGGTGAGAAAGTTGTTATGAGAATTCTTGATCAGGAAAAAGGTGTCCGTCCATTAGATGATATGGGTTTGTCTCCAAGATATCTAAAGATGGTTCGTGAAGCGATAGATGCTCCATACGGTATGATACTTATTTCTGGTCCTACTGGTTCTGGTAAAACGACAACCCTTTACGCTATGCTTAGTGAAATAAACAAAGAAGAGAAAAATGTTTTAAGTCTTGAAGACCCAATAGAATACAATGTAGAGGGTATGAGTCAGTCTCAAGTATTCCCTGAAATCGGTTATACTTTTGCTTCAGGTCTTCGTACTACGCTGAGACAAGACCCAGATGTTATCATGGTGGGAGAGATTCGTGATAAAGAAACAGCTCAGCTTGCTATACAAGCGGCTCTCACAGGTCACTTGGTTTTGTCAACAATTCACACAAACACAGCCGCTGGAGTTGTACCTAGACTTATAGATATGGGTGTTGATCCTTACCTTTTACCTCCGACACTTATTCTTACTATGGCACAAAGATTGGTAAGAAGAATATGCCCTGGTACAGGAGTAAAGATGCCTATAGAGGGTAGTTTGAAAGAAATGGTTGATAAACAGTTTAAAGATTTACCAGAAGAGTTTAAAAAAGAAATACCAAATATCCCAGATATGCTTGGAGTAGAGGCGACATCTGCTTGTCCAAATGGTACAAAGGGTAGAGTTGCGGTTTATGAGATGTTCAAAATGGATAGAGATATCGAGCAAGTTATCCTTAAGAATCCAGTAGAGTCAGCTGTTTATGATGAGGTCAGAAAGAAAGGTATGATGACCATGAAAGAAGACGCGATGATAAAAGCAATGAATAAAGTTATTCCTTTTGAAGCGATAGGCGATCTGTAATTTTTAAAACTAATAAAAGCTGATATAATAAACATATGACACAAGAAAAAAAGAAAATCCTTATAATAGACGACGATAGATTCTTATTGAACATGTATTCGATGAAGTTTTCTAAATCTGGTTTTGACGTAAAGATTGCTGGCGGTGGACCAGAGGCTATTGAAATTTTAAAAGATGGTTTTAAAACAGATATACTTTTAATGGATTTGATTATGCCAGTAATGGACGGTTTTGCTGTTTACGAAACAATTAAAAAAGACAAATTGGCAGAAGGTTCTATTGCTATAATGCTTACGAATCAAGGTTTGGTTTCTGATATAAACAGAGCAAAAGAGCTCGGTGTTCATGGATATATCGTCAAAGCTACGACCATTCCATCTGAGGTAGTTGAAGAAGTTATAGAAATTTATAATAACAACAAAAAATAATATGGATTACAAAAATGAATTAGAAGGTTTGGTGAAAATAGTTGCTCAGGAAGGGGCTTCTGATTTGCATCTTTCAGAGGGTAGAAAACCAACCATTAGAGTCTCTGGACTTTTAATTCCTTTAGTAAAAAGAGAAATATTAAAGAGGGAAGATTTGGAGGGTATTATTACCGAGCTTCTCACAAAAGAAAATAAAGACCTATTTTTTAAAACAAAAGAAATAGATTTTTCATACAATACCACAGAAGGGGTAAGATTTAGAGGTAATGCTTTTTTCCAACAAGGTTCTATAAGTATCGCACTCCGTCTAATACCTAAAAAAATAAGAAGTTTTGAAGAATTAAATCTACCAGATATTTTAAGATCTTTTACAGAGAAGCCGCAGGGATTTTTCTTGGTGGTTGGTCCAGTGGGTCATGGTAAGTCCACTACTCTTGCTGCTATGATAGAAAATATAAACGAAAGTAGAGCAGAACACATCATCACAATTGAAGATCCTATCGAATATATATACGAGCAGAAAAAATCTATTGTTGATCAAAGAGAAATAAAAATAGACACTGCAGATTTCCATACAGCATTGATTAGTATGTTTAGAGAAGATGTAGATGTTGCTCTTATTGGTGAGATGCGTGGTGCAGAAACTATCGCGACGGCTGTTACCGCTGCAGAGACAGGTCACTTGGTATTTTCTACACTCCATACCAACAGTGCGTCACAAACAATAAGTAGAATTATAGATTCTTTTCCAGGAGAACAGCAGGCTCAGATTAGGGTTCAGCTTGCGGGAAGTTTGACCGGTATATTTTCTCAGCGTTTAGTACCTAGAATTTCCGGAGGGCTTATTCCTGCTTATGAGCTTTTAATAAACAATAATGCAGTATCGAATCTTATAAGAGAAAATAGAATTCACGAAATAAATTCTGTAATAGAAACAAGTTCACAAGATGGTATGGTAGATATAAATCGTTCTCTAGCCGAGCTTGTATCAAAAGGCGAGATAACCGTCGAGGATGCTTATAAATATTCTTTAAATACGAGCGTTTTAGAAAGGATGCTTTAAGTAGTATAATAAAATAGTAATGACATTCAAATATAAAACAATCGATGCTTCTGGTAATGCGACTTTGGGTGCGATAGAAGCTATAAATATGGAGGTAGCAATAAACGCCTTACAAAAGAGGGGTCTTACTATCGTTTCTATAGTCCCGCAAGATGAGGGATCATTCTTTGAGAAAAATATTTCTTTTTTTGATAAGGTTTCAAATAAAGATGTTGTTATTCTTTCAAGACAAATGGCGACTCTTTTTGAAGCGCAAGTTTCTGCTCTCAGAGTTTTTCAACTTCTCGCAATGCAGTCTGAAAGACAATCTCTCAGGAAAAAGCTCAAGGAAGTGGTGGATGATCTTCAGGCAGGAAGTAGTATTTCTGGAGCGTTATCAAAGCATCCAAAAGTTTTTTCTCCATTTTATATAAACATGGTTAAGTCTGGTGAGGAGTCTGGTAAGCTAGATCAAACTTTTATGTATCTTGCGGATTATCTCGATAGAACATATGAAGTTTCTTCAAAAGTTAAAACCGCTCTCATTTATCCTGCCTTTGTTATCTTTACTTTCGTTGCAGTTATGGCGCTTATGCTTACCGTTGTTATTCCGAAAATTGCAGGTATTTTGAAAGATTCTGGTCAGGCTGTGCCAATATATACAAAAGTAGTCATCGGGCTATCAGACTTTTTGGTACATTACGGAGTATTTTTCCTTGTTGCCCTTATTATTGGTGGTTTTTTCCTTTGGAGGTATTTGCTTACAGAAAACGGTAGATACACTTTAGATAATGCAAAGATCAACACACCATTTATAAAAAATATTTATGGTAAGCTTTATCTTTCTAGAATTGCGGATAACATGAACACTATGCTTCTTTCTGGTATCCCTATGGTTAAGGGGTTGGATTTAACATCAAATGTCGTAGAAAATGCCGTGTATAAAAAAATTCTTGATAATACAGTAGAGGATGTAAAAGCGGGTAGCTCAGTATCAGATGCTTTTTCTAAACATCCAGAAATGCCAGGTATCTTCGTGCAAATGGTAAAGATAGGAGAGGAGACAGGTCAGCTTGGAAATATTTTGAAAACTCTCGCTGCTTTTTATCGAAGAGAGGTTACAAATTCTATTGATTCTGTGGTCAGTCTTATCGAGCCAGCGATGATTGTTTTACTTGGTCTTGGAGTTGCGTTCCTTCTTGCTGCGGTTCTTATACCGATTTACAATATTTCTTCAGGGGTTTAATTGAAATAAAATACAAAAAGCGGGTTTTGCCTCTGGCAAAACCCGCTTTTTGTATTTTATTTAGTTGTTATTCCAGTGCAGCCAGGGGAGTATAGCTTTATATTTGCTTTATACTTTACAAACCTTATGAATTTTCCACCATCTTCTTTATCCACATACCCTCACTTGTGTATTTTTTATTTATTAATGATATAATTATGGGTATGAGCTTGGGCTCCGCGCGGAGCTATATGCCTCTAGTCCAATATTTATACCTTGAGCAAGTAGAATAAAAAGACAAAAGGCACAAGTGAAATTATTAGTAATTGATTTTTAATGCCGACATAGAGCGAATGAAATGAAAAAGTAATCTTTATCATTTCTGAGCCGAGGAAGGCATAAAGATTTTATATCTTATCGATAAGAAATAAAAATATGAATAAAAGTAAAGGTTTTACATTGATTGAGCTTTTGGTGGTTATCGCCATCATCGGTATCCTTTCATCAGTTGTCCTTGCATCTCTAAACTCTGCTAGATCAAAGGGTTCAGATGCTGCAATAAAGGCGAACATAACTAGTATTAGAGCACAGGCTGAGTTAACATATGATACAGAAGGAGGATGTTACTCAAATGATGGGTCAGGTACGGCTTGTTCAGCTACAGCTCCAGCTGTAATTGCTCCAGCGGCTTGCCCAGCTTCTGGTACAGCAAGTATTTTTGGACAAACTACTATAGCAGCACAGATTGCAGCCGCCCTTTCAGCAAGTGGAGGTTACGCTGCTTGTTCTGCTACAGTTGGTGGTACAGCATATGCTGTTGTTGCACAATATAAATCTGATCCTCTAAAGGGTTGGTGTATTGATAGTACAGGTAAATCAAAAGAAGTTACTATATCGGCAAATACTCAAGCTGGCGTCACTGCAGAAGTTTCAGCAGGTGCTTGCGTTGAATAATTTTGATTTGTTAAGAAATTAACTATTTAAATAAAAAACAGTTTACCAAAAGTAAACTGTTTTTTATTATTTATAATATGTGTTGATAAACTAATTACTTTTTTATTAAAAAGTTATATAATATTAGATATATGATAAAAGTATCGACTCGTTTCTTGTTAGTAATTGTTCTGGCTTTTATACTTGTTGCTTCTTTTCTTTTTTATAATTATTTTATAAACATTTCTGAGACCAAGCTTATTGCTAAAAAGATTTCAGAAAATGAACTTTATATTAAATCCAAGTTTAGCTATGTAGTTGATAATCAGAAAATAGAAGAAGGTTTCTGGTATGTGACTAAAGATCGTTGGGGAACAGAATCTATTGCTTTTTTTGATCCAAACACTGCAAAAGATAATATGACAAAAGAGCAGATAGACGAAATATATAATGCAGTTCGTTCAGCGAGCTCGATAGAAAACAAGTCTTTTTATAAAGCTGTTCCAGAAAATGAAATGCCATCAAATTTACAATTTTATAATTCTATTCTTTCTTCTTCTTTTGCCACTGACAGTACAAAATATTTTTCTATGAAGCAAAAGCTACAGGGGTTATTAAAGTCCGGTAAGGCAAATAAAGATGATCTCATTCAATTGAGTTATATTTATGATTTTGAAGGCAATTATTCAGAAAGAGATATTGTAAACAAAAAGCTTTGCAGTGATTTTGGTGATAAATGTAAAAAAGATGTGAGCATAGAAATCTATGGTGATGTAAAAGATAATAAAGGTTGGGCTGTTCAAAACGCAAAGGTGACGGTATATGGTGATGATAATATTCCAGCGGTTTTAAGTAACGAAAGGGGTGCGTATAAGTTATCCCTAAAAGTTAATGAGTTTCAGAAGCTACGTTTGAAAGTTACTAAGGTGGGTTTTTCTGATGCTGTGGTAAATGTAGTTATTTTATCTAATAGTGTAAAAAAATATCCTGTTGATACTGCCGTTATTACTAGCTCAGGAGATGCTTATACTTTTGATACTGTGAACAAGACAATTACAGGAGGTAATAATAAAATGGAAGGAGATATCGCTGTGGTGGAAACCTCACAAAGCACTTACAGGATTCCATCTGATGTATTTTATTATAAAAATGGTAAACAATTTTCTGGTCAAGTAGAGATATATACCTATGAATTTACAAGGGAAACTGTTCCAGAAAGTATTATGAATGTAGATACATTTGATGAGACGAGGGGCTATACGGGGGATAATATGGAAACACTTGGTATGCCATACATACAATTCTTTGATTCAAAAGGAGAGAGATTGTATGTAAAAAGAAGTCATCCAATTAAATTAACTTCAAAACCTTACCATATGGATATTTTGTTTGAAGGAAAGGGGATAGCATATTCAGAAATGGTCACAGAAAGAGATATGGAATTTATGTTGTCTTTTAGCCAAAATAGTAAAGAAGAATATCCAATAACTATGGACTTTCTGATTAATAACAACCTATTAAAATACCCAGCATGGTGGATATTTGATCAAAATAAGGGTATCTGGGAAAATATTGGTTTTAAGCTTATAAACATCGATGGTACTATGGATACTATTTTCTATACCATAAATGATGTGATATAATTTTAGTAAGAGTTTATTAATTTATTAATTTTAATTTATGAAAAATATTTTTAGTTTGAAGGAGTCAAAGAAAACAAAACTATCAATCATTGTCCTGGTTGTTATTTTTGTTGTTGCTGCTTTTTTTATTATAGCTAGATATGTGTCATCCAATCACGATTGGATCCAGACTAAAGTTATATCAAGCAATGTACTTGAGTGTAGAATTCCTACAAATGGTTGGAGTCCTTGGATGGTGATTAAAGAACCCACACTCACAAAAGAGGGAGAGACTAAGAGAACAGGAAGTGGACTCAAGTATTCTATAGATAGAACAATCCAACAATACTGCAAACCCCATGGTTGTACAAATCTTGTTGGCACGGAGAAAACAGTCGCTCGAGGTACGGCTTGTAGTATTGTAGAACAAGGAGTAATTCCAAAATTAATAGCTGCTGGTCCAAGTACACGTACTTGTGTTGAACCAGAAAAATTAGCAAAAGATGGAACGTGCGCAGTACCAGCGCCTACACCTTTGTGCGCGGACGACTCTCATAAGAATATTGTATCCAATGAACTTCTTGATGCTAATAATTTATATATTGATGCTGATGGTAAGTGTTATGAAAAGACAGTTGCTACTACCTGTGATATAGGTTATACGCGATATAATGGAGCATGTATTCTTGTTACCGCTACGACTATTCCTAAGGTAAATGTAGCTTTTGAATGTTCAGGAAACAATGGTGGATCTTGGAATAATTGTAATCCTGTTGTTGTACCAAATAAAAATCAAACAATACGTTTACGAGCGAAGGATATAACAAGTGGTCAGATGACTTGGGTTATAAGTGATAATGATACAATTTTAAACCCTGGAAAATCTTCAGGTAAATTTGACGAAGATAATAAAATTGAAAGCATAAATCCTGTCATTACCATGTCTTATGGTTCAGGAAATATGTTTACTAAGAAAGTAAACTTTAAATTCCTTGGTTATTCTTCAAGAGAAGGAAAAGTAGTACAAGGTGAAGTAGATCAAACAATAAACATAAAGGTATCTACCCCAGACGATTTTAAAGAAATATAATCTAATATTTCAAAAACAAAACCCCGCAAATGCGGGGTTTTGTTTTTGTCTAAAAAATTATATAATGTACCTATGAAATTTAACTATATAAATTTGAAAAGGGGATTCACTATCGCAGAAATAGTGGTAGTAGTGGGTATTATGGCTTTACTCACTACTCTTATCTATGCCTCGCTCGATAGTTCAAAAAAACAAAGCAGAGATCAAAAGAGAGTAGCGGATATTAGCTCTGTTCAGCTTGCTTTAGAACAGTTTTACAATATAAATAAACGTTATCCTCCAATGCTTGATAATACCTCCAGTCCTGAAAATGGTTTATTACCAAAATATTTAACATCTATTCCGAGTAGCGATATTATATATGTTCCACTTAAAAATACTATGTCGGCAACGTATTGTGGTTCTTACCATTTATATGTGATGTTAGAATCAAAAATATCGATTCTAAGTTCTAAAAAAGGATTTAATTCAATTCCTAGTACTGTTATTAAGTGTGCCGGAGGTACCCCAGTAGATGCTTCTTCGACAGAATTAATCTATGATGTAACTCCATAAATAAAAGTGATCTTATTAAATATTTTATTTTTCCTAATATTGGGCTCATTTGTAGGAAGTTTCCTAAACGTTTTTGTATTAAGGTACAATACATCACTTTCTTTTGTAAAAGGTAGATCGAAATGTTTTTCTTGTGGTAAGAAGCTTAATTGGTACGAGATGTTTCCAATAGTAAGTTTTCTTGCCCTGAGAGGGAAATGTTCCGAGTGTAAAAGTAAAATATCTTTGCAGTATCCTATTGTTGAGGCTATTACAACGGTTCTTTTTTCTTTAATATTTATTAAGTTTGGTTTTTCTATATTATTACCAGTTTATTTTCTAGCCGGCGCGTTACTTATAGCTATTTCTGCGTATGATTATTTACATAAAATAATTCCAGATGGTATGGTTTTTGCATTTGATTTTTTGGCCTTATTATCTATTTTTTTTACAAATAATTCACAGTCTTTTTTTCAATACCCTTCATGGCCACAAGTATTATCTGGTCCTATTCTTTTTTCTTTCTTTGGTTTTTTATGGCTCGTGTCAAAGGGCAGATGGATGGGCTTTGGAGACGCAAAGCTTGCTCTTGGAGTGGGCTGGTTCCTTGGGCTTTTTGGAGGAATATTTTCTATAATGATGGCGTTTTGGATAGGGGCTATATTTAGTATCATTTTAATGCTTTTGGGAAAGTTGAAATTGTCTCACAAAAAGCTTACAATTAAGAGCGAAATACCTTTTGCACCATTTATAATTTTTACTTTTTTCCTAGAATTTTTCTGTAGTTTTGGTTCACAATATTTTTCATATTTATTTTAAAAAATGAGCAGAATAAAAGATAATTTAAAAATAGGAGGTGGACATTTGAAAAAGGGTTTTACCCTTATTGAGCTTTTAGTTACTCTTTCTATTTTTGCAATTACCACAGGTATTGTTATGACGAGCCAAGGTAAGTTCGATAACAGCGTTCTTCTCACAAACCTTGCTTATGATGTTGCTATCACTATCCGTCAGGCGCAGACTTATGGAGTAAATAACAAAGAGTTTGGAGTTAATGGTGCTTTCGTTGCGTATGGAATTTCTTTTGATTTGGCCACAGGGGGGGATTCAAAAAGGTTCAATTTATTTGCTGATACCAATAAAGATTATAAATTCAGTGATTTAGATATAGCATTACCAACTTTTTCTTGTCCAAAAAATAGTGCAGAATGCGTTGATACATACAAAATTAAAAGGGGAAGTTATATAAAATCTATTTGTGCTGGTGATTCCGAATCATCTTGTCAAAGCGTTTCGCGTTTAGACATTTCATTCAAAAGACCAAATCCTGAAGCTGTAATTTTGGCTGATACTGGTATTTACTTACCACCAACAGATAATAGAAAAAATTACGCAAAAATAGTCATATCATCATCAGATAATTCATCTCTTAGAAGTATTATAGTTACAAAAGTAGGACAAATATATGTTAAAAATCAATAAAACAAAAAAAGGATTTACGCTCGTTGAAATGCTAGTTGCCATAGCGGTTTTTATGATTGTCATGACAGCAGCTGTTGGTTCTCTCATTTCAATAATAGATGCAAATAGGAAAGCTCAATCTATTAAAAATGTTGTTAACAATATCAATTTTGCTATTGAAAGTATCTCAAAAGATATGAGAGTCGGAACTAAATTTTTTTGTTACGATGGTTCTAGCTACACACTTGATGGAAACTGTCCCTTAGATGGCGGTACTGGGGTTAAATATACCTCTGGAAGAGATCGGGATACTGCCGGAGGCAACGATGTTGTACATTATAGATTTTTTCAAAATCCAATCATTGCCGATGCAGGAAATATACAAAGATGTATAGAAATATCCGGTAATAATTGTAGTAATCCACCAGTTCCAGGGAATGCAAATGGTTGGGAAAGTTTGACCGCTCCTACAAGTAATGTAAATATAACCAACATGAGGTTTTATGTTTTAGGTAAAGGTACTAATGGAATAGGATATCCAGTTGCTAGTAAGAAGCAGCCGAGAGTTTTGATGACTCTTGAAGGTACAGCTGGATCAAAAGAAAGTATAAAGACAACTTTTAATATGCAGACTACTGTGTCGCAGAGAGCACTTGAGGCACAAGAATAAAAAATGATTATCAAAAATTCAAAAAAAGAAAACGGGTTTACTCTTATAGAAGCGCTTGTTGCTATCTCTATTCTTATGATTGCGACTGTTAGCCCTATGAGTATCGCACAAAAAGGTCTGAGTTCAGCATCGTATTCCAAAGATCAAATGACAGCTTCTTTTTTGGCACAAGACGCTCTGGAGTTTATAAAAAATAAGAGAGATGAAATTGGATTGAGAACAATAGCTCCTGTAACAGGGCAACCATTAAAGTGGTTGGAAGGATTACAACTATGTTTCAGTCCTCTTAATTGTGAAATAGACACAACAACAGAGATAGACCCTATAAAGACTTTTTCAAATAGTCCCTTGAAGATTACAAAGAATTCCGGTGTTTTTATAAAGTATGATTTATCTGACTCAGAGTCTTCCAAATTTACTAGAAAAGTAAATATAAAAGTGCCAGCCGTTACTGATGATAATGAGGCTCTCGTAACCATAACAGTCACTTGGCCAGGTGGTTCCGTAGAAATAAAGAATTTTATTTATAACTATTTTGGTAATCTATAATTTATGAAATTTATAAAATCTAAAAAAATAAATAAAAATGGTTTCGCTATGCTTTTTGCTGTACTTACTGCAAGTCTTATTCTTACAATTGGTATTTCTATTTTCAGTATTTCATTTAAAGAACTTTTAATTTCTACAAACTCTAGAGAGTCTCAAGTTGCTTTTTATGCTGCAGACAGCGCTAGGGAATGTGCTTTGTACTGGAGTAATAAACAGGGGGAGTTTCCTGGGTGTTCTAATGCCGGATGTACTAATATTTCACCATCGAGTGGTGTTGTTTCGAGTGCAATAAAATGTAACGGCGCTATTACGAATCTCTCATATTCCGTAGATGCTTCTAAAATTACTTATCAAAACCCAGCATTACCATTCATCAAATATGGTACGGAGCTTGAACCGGAAGCCAATGTTATTATTACAAAAGAATATGAAAACATGGATATTATATTTTCAATTCAAGCTTTTGGACACAACGTCGGTTCGACAGGAAGAAGAATTGAGAGAGGTATTGAGCAGACTGGGTATAGTTTATAATTATGAATATTTCTCCTGAAATTGTTTCTAGATATGAAAAATTAAAAGTAACGGTAGATAAATACCGTTATCTTTATCATGTACAAGATAAGCCTGAGATTTCCGATGAGGCGTACGATTCACTTATAAGAGAGCTCATAGAAATTGAAGAAAAATATCCTGAGCTTATTACACCTACAAGTCCAACACAAAGAGTGGGGGACAAACCGCTTCAGGAATTTGTAAAAGTGAAGCATGAAGTGAGCCAGTGGTCATACGACGACTGCTTTGATTTTGAAGAATTGAAAAAGTGGGATGAAAAAGTAAGAAGAATGGTTTCAAAAGAAGCCTCTCTCAAAGGAGAAAATATAGAATATTGTTGTGAATTAAAAATTGATGGATTAAAAATTATTTTGACGTACAAAGACGGTAAGTTCATGCAAGGTGCGACTCGTGGCGATGGGGAAATCGGCGAAGACGTGACGCAAAATTTAAAAACAATAAAAAGTATTCCACTTGTACTTAAAAAGCCATTAGATATTATCGCTGTTGGAGAATGCTGGCTTTCAAAGAAAGAATTAAAAAATATAAATAAAGTAAGAACTGTTAGGGGTGAAGAACCTTTTGCAAATACCAGAAACGCTGCGGCTGGTTCTATTCGTCAGCTTGATCCCAAGATTGCCGCCGAGAGAAATCTTAGCTCTTTTATGTATGATATTGATAAAATAAGTGGTGAATTACCAAAAACTCAAGATGAAGAAATTAGACTTTTATCAGATTTAACTTTTAAAATAAATCCACATCACGAAGTTTTTAATACTTTGGAAGGAGTAGAAAAATTTTATAAAAAATGGTCAAAAGACAAAGAAAAGCTGGATTATGGCCTGGACGGGATTGTTATAAAAATAAATTCAAGGAAAATTCAGGACGCTTTGGGCTACACAGCTAAATCTCCAAGATGGGGAATTGCATATAAATTTCCTGCTGAGCAGGTTACTACTATTGTGGAAGATATTGTTTTTCAGGTTGGCAGAACGGGTGTAATTACCCCAGTGGCTCACTTAAAGCCTGTCCTTGTGGCTGGTTCCACGGTTTCAAGGGCGACTCTTCATAATGAGGATGAAATAAAAAGGCTTGATGTTCGCGTGGGTGATACCGTGATACTTCAAAAAGCGGGGGATGTGATTCCTGATATTGTTGAAGTTGTGAAAAGCTTGCGTACAGGAAAAGAAAAAGAGTTTATCTTTCCTACAAGATTAGACGCTTGTGGTGGAGACGGAAGTATTGAAAGGATTCCTGGACAAGCCGCTTGGAGATGCGTGAATAAAAATTCTTTTGCTCAACAAAAAAGAAAGTTTTATCATTTTGTATCAAAAAAGGCTTTTAATATGGATGGTTGTGGTCCTAAAATAATCGATGCTCTTTTGGCAAATAATCTCATAACAAATTTTGATGATATATTTACTTTGAAACGTGGGGATCTACTCTCTCTTCCAAGATTTGCAGAAAAGTCTGTTGATAATTTACTCAGCTCGATAGAGAAATCAAGAAAGGTTTCACTTGCGAGATTTATTGTTTCGCTTTCTATTCCACAAGTTGGTGAAGAAACAGCAATAGATTTAGCAAATTATTTTGGAAGTTTAGAAAAAGTAATGAGCGCCAAAGTAGAAGAGTTACAGCAAATAAATGGAGTGGGGGATGTCGTCGGTGAGTCTGTATTTAGCTGGTTCGCTAAGAAAGAAAATAAAGATTTAGTTCACGGGCTACTTGGTCAGATTCAAATAGAAAAGGTTGTAAAAAATCAAAATAGTCAGTCTAAAAAACTCGTTGGTAAAACTTTTGTAATCACCGGCACACTTTCTTCGATGTCTCGTGATGAGGCAAAAGATAAAATCCGCGCTCTCGGTGGTGATATTTCAGAATCAGTTTCTTCAAAGACTACCTATCTTGTTGCTGGCGAAAATGCTGGGTCAAAATTACAAAAAGCGGAAGAACTTGGTGTTAAAATTCTGTCTGAGAAAGATTTTATTAATTTTATTAAATAATTATCATGCTTAAGTACCTCGTTATTGTTGGCGCGCTAGTACAGCTAATCGGTATTTTTTCTTACATTAAAGATACTATTAAAGGGAATACTAAACCGAATAAAGTAAGCTGGTTGATGTGGAGTATTGCGCCGCTCATTGCTACGGTAGCCGCTTTTTATAGTGGGGTAAGGTGGGCTGTTTTGCCGGTATTTATGTCCGGGTTTGCCCCTCTTTTGGTTTTTATTTTTTCCTTCCTAAATTCAAAATCTTATTGGAAATTAGAAAGATATGATTACGTGTGTGGTCTTTGTTCTATTTTAGCATTAGTATTGTGGGGTGTTATGAAAGAACCTTTAATTGCAATTGTTTTTGCAATATTTAGTGATGCATTTGCGGCAATCCCTACTATTATTAAATCTTGGTCACATCCAGAAACAGAATCTAGTATCGCATATTCGACGGGAGTATTTAATTCCTTGACCAGTTTTGCGGCCATTAGTTTTTGGAGTTTATCCCAATACTTATTCCCTGTTTATTTAGTAACAGTAAATGGTCTTATTTTGGTGATTATATACCGTAAAGAGATTTTCAAAAATCAATAATAATGCTATATTTCCTAATATGTTAGAGATTAAAGATATAGAAAAGCTTGCGAAATTAGCCAGAATTGAGCTTACACAAGAAGAAAAAGAGAGTCTGCTTAAGGAAGTGGATCCTATTTTGGGCTACGTGGCACAATTAAAAGAAGTCGTCTCTTCTGTCGGAGAAACTAAAAAAGCAGGTGAACTTAGGAATGTGACGAGAGAAGATTCTTTGCCAAATGAAACAGCAAGCAACACAGAAGTTTTAGTCGCCGATATGCCAGAATCCCAAAACAATTATTTGAAAGTAAAAAAGATTTTGTAATTTCATGATAGACCTTAAAAATTTAACAATTAAAAAAGCTCACGAAGCTCTCATGAAAGGAGAGTACACTTCTGTTGAGCTAGCTACCGCTTATCTTGAACAGATCAAAAAAACAGACGGAGACATTCACGCTTATTTAGAGGTTTATTCTGATGTTTTAGAACAAGCCCAAAAAGCTGATGAAAAAATAAAAAATGGAGAAGCAGGAATGCTTACAGGGATTCCAATTTCTATAAAAGATAATATTTTGATAAAAGGAAGAATCGCATCTTCAGCATCAAAAATTTTAGAAAATTATACTGCTACTTATGATGCAACTGTTATAGAAAAATTAAAAAAGGAAAGTGTTGTATTTGTTGGGCGAACAAATATGGATGAATTTGCTATGGGCGGCTCAACAGAAAATTCTGCTTATGGACCAACGAAAAACCCTTATGACACAGAAAGGGTGCCTGGTGGTTCTTCTGGTGGTGCAGCGGCTTCTGTAGCTTCAGACGAGGCTTTGGTGGCTCTTGGTTCAGATACAGGAGGCTCTATTCGACAGCCAGCAAGCTTTTGTGGTTTGGTGGGTTTGAAGCCAACATATGGTGCCGTTTCAAGACATGGTGTAATGGCGATGGGATCTTCTCTTGATCAGATTGGTCCTTTTGGAAAAACAGTAGAAGACGTAGAAATACTTTTCAATACAATAAAAGGTCAGGATAAAATGGACAGCACGACTATTCCTGACAAAAAAGATAAGGGTGATTTTGTAGATAAGAAATTCAAAATTGGTGTACCGAAAGATTTCTTAAACATTGGTGGTATAGATGAATCCGTTTCTAAAAATTTTCAAGAAACTTTGGAAAAGCTAAAAAGCTTAGGACATGAAATAATCGATATAAAATTACCAAACTTAAAATACTCTCTCGCTGTTTATTATGTCATTGTACCAGCAGAAGTTTCTTCAAATATGGCGCGTTTTGACGGTATGCGTTTTGGAAAAAGAATTTCTGGTAAAGACGGTATAGAAGATTATTTCCTTTCAAGACAAGCGGGGCTTGGTAAAGAGGTTCGCAGAAGAATTATTCTAGGTACCTATGTGCTTTCTTCTGGTTATTATGATGCTTTTTACAATAAAGCGAATATTGTTCGTGAGCTTATCACAGAGGATTACAAAAAAGCTTTTGAAAAAGTCGATGTTATTATCACCCCAACAACCCCTGGTCCTGCGTTTAAGATAGGGGAAAAGTCTGGTGATCCATTAAAAATGTATCTTGAAGATATTTTTACTGTTCCTGTAAACCTCGCTGGTGTTCCTGCGATTTCTATTCCTTCTGGTTTTAAAGAAGTTGATGGAAAGAAGCTCCCATTAGGAATTCAGCTTATAGCTAAACATTCAGGAGAAGAAACACTTTTCGCTGTCTCAAAAAGTTTACTTGGAGAAAAATAATTTTAAACTCTAGATTAGTTTTTTTGTTTTTTCTGCAGTTTAACTATGTTATAATTATCCCAATATGGATCAAATAGATGCATTACATTCTCTGGACCCCTTTTGGATACTCAAAGCTATTTATAGTTTAATTACTGGTGGAGCAAATGGTTCTGCGAGTTTGGCTGCGGATTTTAGCGTTAGTGTATCAAATTTTTTTCATATTCTTCCATATCAGCTAATAAATTTTTTTGCAAAGTATATTGTTTTTTCTTTTTTTATCTCTATAGCTTTTATTGTGATATTGGTTATATATGTAAGAAGATTTAGTAGTATCAAGAGAAAAATAATGGGTAAGATATTGCCAGCAGAAGGGGAAGCAAAAGAATCAAATAAAGACGAAAAAGAATTAATAAATCCAAAATGGCAGCTTGTGGAAAAACATATTTCTTCAGAAAACCCTTCAGATTGGAAGCTTGCTATTCTTGAAGCAGATATTATTTTAAATGAACTTTTAGAAAGTATGGCGTTGCCTGGAGAAAGTATAGGAGAAAAATTAAAAGCTGTAGAGAAAAGTGATTTTACTTCTATTGAAGAGGCATGGGAAGCACATAAAATTAGAAATGCCATTGCTCATGAGGGGTCAGACTTTATGATTACTGATAGGGAAGCAAAGAGGGTAATTGGTTTGTATCATACTGTCTTTGATGAGTTTGATATTATTTAAGAGCTAAATCACAGAGCTTGATTTTTTCCTAATTATCTTGTAGTATAGAAATATAGCGGGGTAGAGTAACGGTAATTCGCAAGGCTCATAACCTTGAGATTCTGGTTCAAATCCAGACCCCGCAACATTGTTTTAATGCCGGATTTTGCTTCGCAAAATCCGGCATTAAATTTGTTTTTTCGATAAAAAATGCTATATTGTCTTTGTTTATAGATGTCGGCGTAGCTCAGATGGTTAGAGCGTAGCACTCATAAAGCTAAGGTCGGTGGTTCGATTCCACCCGTCGACACAAAATAAAATTTATATTATTTTATTTTTGGCGACGAGCAAGCAAACTGCTTTGCTTGCGTGGTGGAATTGAACAGCGGAATCATATTTTTCTAGCAAGAAAAATAGATGAGCTGGTGCCCAACCCAAACCGAGCGACGGCGAGGTGAGAGGTGCGGGAGGTTTCACCCGTCGACACAATATGGAATCATTGAAAAATTGTTATTTTTCTGTTAGGATTCCGTATGAAAGTAGAAATGCGATCGTAGCTCAGTTGGTTAGAGCGCTCCCCTGTCACGGGAGAGGTCGTGGGTTCAAATCCCATCGGTCGCGCAAACACAAAACCCAATTTTGGGTTTTGTTTGTAAGACCGAAGCGAGTGAAAGTATTCACTCGCGTGGGGATTTGAAAGACGGAATTGAAATTTTTAGCAGAAAATTTCAATGAGTCGGGATCGCGAGTTTTTGTGAGTGTCGACGAACAAAAAACTTGTGACCAAAAACATCGGTCGCTTAAAATAAAATATTCGTGATCAAGCATCCCATCGGTCGCGCAAGTAATAAAACCGCTAGATAAAGCCGTTTTATTTTGTCTTGACTAAATACCCCTAGGGGGTATATAATTTTAGTATGAAAAAAAATAGACAAAAGATCTTTCGAAGATTAAAAATCATTGAGGGACAAGTTCGTGGTTTACAGGCGATGGTTGAAAAAGGTTCTTATTGTATAGATATTATTACTCAAACATCAGCAGTGAAGCAAGCTCTCTCAGGAATAGAAGATGCACTTATGGAAGGGCATCTAAAAACTTGTGTGATAGACCAAATACAAAAAGGTAAAGAAACAAAGGCACAAGAAGAAATATTAAAGGTATATAGGCTTAAAAGAAGATAATTTATACTTAAATGAATACACCTCAAACATATAAAATAAAGGGAATGCACTGTGCTTCTTGTGCAAGTATTATAGAAAAAACTCTTAAAAAAATGGACGGGGTTTATTATGTGGAAGCGAATTATGGTACAGAATCGGCAAAAATTTCTTTTGACCTAGCAAAAATAAATATAGAAGATATTTCTAAAAAAATAGAAACATTGGGGTATTCAATAATGTCACATGATATGAAAGATCACTCAGAACACGTAGGAGTTAACCAATCAAAAAAAGATAAACTTCTAGAAATAAAAGAAATGCGCACAAAAGTATTTTCTGTAATTCCTCTTGCCATAGTATCTATTTTTGTAATGGCTTGGGACACTTTCGTACAATTCAAAACCATTCCAGAAATGTCTCTTACTGTAAGTGAATTTTTTCATCACCTTCTACCTATTATGGCTACCTATACGCTTTTTGTAGTAGGCAAGCCTTATTTAACTGGTGTCTATAGATTTTTTAGATATGGCAAAGCAAATATGGATACGCTAATAGGTTTGGGGACCAGTGTTGCGTTTATTTATAGTTTTATAGTGAGTGCTTTTGAAGAAACTTTACTAAAATCTTTTCCAAACGTTTCTTATACTTATTATGATGTGACAATCGTCGTGATTACTTTTATTGCTTTAGGAAAATATCTCGAAGCTAGATCAAAACTAAAAACAGGGGACGCAATAGAAAAACTTTTAAATTTACAAGCGAAGACGGCTTTGGTACTTCGAGACGGTAAAGAAATAGAAATTTATATCGATCAAGTCATTCATGGAGAAATTATCGTAGTAAAACCTGCGGGGAAAATCCCTGTTGATGGAGTGCTTGTAGACGGAACATCTTATGTTGATGAAGCTATGATTACTGGAGAGCCAATTCCTGTGAAAAAAGAAGTGGGTGACACTGTCGTAGCTGGAACAATAAACACTACAGGTTCATTTACATTTAAAGCGACAAAAGTTGGTTCAGAAACAATGCTTGCTCATATTGTAAAAATGGTAGAGGAAGCACAAGACAGTAAGGCACCGATTCAAGCTTTAGCTGATAGAATATCTGCAATTTTTGTGCCTGTTGTTTTAGGAATAGCGGTAATCACATTATTATTGTGGCTTTCTATTGGGACACAATATCTTGGATTTTCTCAAGCACTTTCTTTTGGTTTGGTTTCTCTTGTAAGTATTCTTGTTATCGCTTGTCCTTGTGCACTTGGGCTCGCCACTCCCACAGCGATTATTGTAGGTGTGGGTAAAGGTGCAAAAGAAGGGATTCTAATAAAAGATGCAGAAAATCTTGAAAAGCTTCATAAAGTAAATGTTATTGTGGTTGATAAGACAGGTACTATTACAAAAGGTAAGCCGGAACTTGTTCATATACAAAATATTTCAGATAAAACAGACGATGAGTTGGTCGGACTTCTTGCGACGTTAGAAAATAAATCCGAACACCCGATAGCTCACGCGATTGTTTCCTACGCAAAAAATAAAAATATTTCTTTTGATGAGGTGCGCAATTTTGACACAATCAAAGGCAAAGGGCTTAAAGGTATCATTAATGGAGTAGAATATTTTGCAGGAAATACCAAACTTATAGAAGATTTAAATATTTCATTTGATATAAAAGAAATAGATAAATCAACTAAAGAAGGAAAGACTCCTATAATATTAGCAACAAAAGAAAAGATTTTAGGAATCGTGTACGTAGCTGACGCAATAAAGCCAGAGGCGATAGGCGCTGTAAAAAATCTCCACAAGCTAGGAATAAAAGTGGTTATGCTTACAGGAGACAACAAAAACACTGCTGATTACATTGCAAAAATTGTCGGTATAGATGAGGTTGTTGCAGAAGTATTACCAGAAGATAAACTAAATGTAATTAAGAAATTTCAGAGTGAAGGAAAGATAGTAGCTATGGCAGGGGATGGCGTAAATGACGCCCCCGCTCTTGCACAGGCGAACGTCGGTATTGCAATGGCAACTGGTACAGATGTAGCTATAGAAAGCGCTGGTATTACTCTTTTACATGGAGATATTTCAAAATTAATTAAAGCAATTAAACTTTCAAAAATCACTATGTTAGGGATAAAGCAAAATCTTTTTTGGGCATTCTTTTACAATATTATTGGAATACCACTTGCTAGTGGGTTATTTTACCCAATTTTTGGATGGTTACTTTCACCGATATTTGCAGGGCTAGCGATGGCTTTTTCTAGCGTATCTGTCGTATCAAATTCGCTTAGGTTAAAAACTAAACAATTATAAAAAAATGAATAAAACATATAAATTTCATATATCTGGTATGCATTGTAACGCTTGTGTATTACTCACAGAAAGTGATCTTGGAGACTTACCAAATATTTCAAAAGTTAAGGCGAGTTTAAAAGATAATGATGTAGAAATAATCGGGAATTTTGGTGATAAGCTCCCGGAACAAATTGTGGATGAACTATCTCTAATTCTTGAAAAACATGGCTACAAACTTTCTGTTAAAAAAGAAAACAGAAAAATAATTTGGTCAGATTTTAAAATCGCTATTCCAATAACAATTATATTTACAATTATTTTTATATTTTTACAGAAAATCGGTCTAGTAAATATAATTGGTGGAGGGCGAGTCACTTATGGGACGGCATTTATTATCGGTATTGTCGCCTCGCTGTCTTCTTGTATGGCAGTGGTGGGTGGACTCTTGCTTTCTATGTCTGCAACATTTGCAAAAGAAGGCGATATAATAAGGCCTCAAATACTTTTTCACACCGGTCGCGTTATTTCATTTTTTATTCTTGGTGGGGTAATTGGGCTTATAGGTACCGCATTTACATTAAACATTTTTTCAACATTTGCTATTGGTTTATTTGTCGGGTTAGTGATGCTTATTCTCGGGCTTAATCTTCTGGACATTTTCCCATGGGTAAAAAACCTTCAGCCTTCCATTCCAAAGTTTCTTTCTAAACACGCACTCGGTGTTAGTAAGTTAAATCATATCCTCACTCCTTTTTTGGTCGGTATTGCAACATTTTTTTTACCATGCGGTTTCACACAATCAATGCAGGTTTTTTCTTTGACGACAGGAAGCTTCTTGAAAGGAGGATTTACGATGCTCGCTTTTGCTCTAGGCACACTCCCTGTTTTGGCGCTTATAAGTTTTAGTTCATTTAGTATTAAGAAAAGTAAAAGGTCTGGAATATTTTTTAAAACAGCTGGGCTTATTGTTATTATGTTTGCATTATTAAACATTATTAATTCTTTGGTGTTTATAGGAATTATTCCACCATTTTTAAATTTATAAAAAATATGAAAACAGCGATATCTATTATTATATTAGGAGTTTTGGTCGGCGGAGCGATATTTTTTTCAAAAGGAAGTAATTCTTCCGTTGGGCAAGACATATCAGGAGCAAAAAATTATCAAAATGTAAGTATCGTAGATGGCAAACAAATTATTAAAATCGATGTGAGGGGAGGGTATTTACCACAAAAAAGTATTGCAAAAGCGGGAATCCCAACCACAATAAGATTTAATACCAATAACACCTTTGATTGCTCAGCGTATATACGTATCCCTAGTATAAAGGTTTTGAGAATGCTTCCTAGCTCAGGTGCGACAGACATAGATTTGGGGACTCCAGATGTTGGTACATTACAAGGTATGTGCGGTATGGGAATGTATCATTTCGAAATTACTTTTAATTAGTTAATTTAAACCAAATGTGCGTTTTTGTGGGCTTTAAATTTTCAATTAATATCATGCTATAATAGTGTGGTGATTTTTCAGTATTTTCGATGTTAGATTATTTTTATAAAAAACAATAATTCAAAAAAATGAGTTTTGATTCACTTACTTTCTTAATATTTTTATTTTCTTTTGGTTTTACGATGCTTGCGAGTTTTATAGATTTCAGAAGAAAAAAACCTATTTCTACAGAGCCTTTTATTTCTGTAATTATACCTACTTATAATGACGGAGACACTGTAGAAGAATCAGTCAAAAGTGTTTTTGACTCCTATTCAAAAGATAAATTTGAAATTTTTGTTGTAAATGATAAGAGTACAGATAATACTTTAGAAGTCTTAGAAAATTTAAAAAATAAATATAATTTTACTATATTAAATAACAAAGAAAATCTTGGTAAAGCTCAGTCTCTCAACAATGCAGTAGATCATACGAAGGGAGATATTATCTTATTTTTAGATTCAGATACTTTGATGTCTCACAAAGCGCTTTACGATATGTTGAGTTCTTTGGAGGATAAGAAAGTCGCTGCTTCCACCTGTAGGTATAGGGTTAAGAATACTGGTTTTATGGCAAGAATGCAGGAATTTGAGTATGGTTTTATGGGTCTTGTACAGACATCATATAATCTAACATCTACGATCAGTCTTTGGGGCGGTTGTATTTTGATAAAAAAGAATGCATTGAATGAAGTCGGAAGATTTTCTTTGAATATGCTTACTGAAGATGTTGATTTGGCTTTGAAGCTAGGGGAGAATGGTTGGAAGACAAGAGAGAGCCATTATTCTGTGAGTAGCTACGTCCCCACATCATTTAAGGTATTTTATAAACAAAAAATAAGATGGGGTGCTGGTTTCGGACAATGTTTTTTTGCTCACTACAAAACATTTTTAAAAAATCCTATCGTTATATTTTTTAATATTACTTATGTATTTTTTACTTTTTCTTTTATATTTTTGAGTGTTAAAAATATAATATATATGGATGAATTATATAGAGTTCTTAGTTCTGTAAGAGAGCAGGGGAATTCAATTATAACTTCTATAGGTTTGGTACAGCTTGCTACCGGTTTCCATTTCTTAAAGACTATTTCTTTGTATTTCTTATATCCTTTATTCTCCCTTCCTTATGCTTTGGTAAATATAAATTCAAAGAAAGAATTTTATAAAATATGGCTTATTTTCCCATTTTCTATAATATATATGCCTATCTATTCTATTATCAGTGCTATTGGTTTGGCTAAAGGCGTAAAGAATTTCTATACTATCAAAAAGGATCAAAGAGGCTGGTAAAATCTATTGCAAGTGATATAGCATATATGCTATAATTTACTCAGAAGAGGGTAAGTTGTTTTGACAATGAAAATTGGAAAATCCCTTCCTTTTTGAAACTAAATTTTGGTTTTAAAAAGGGAGGGGTATTCTGGTTTTAGCCAGAGATTTTGCTTCGTCGGGCAAAATTTAAAAACCTTTCTCGTAATTTTCAATCACATGAAAATTTTGCGAGCCATCGGTTTCGGTTTGGCTATAATCATTTTAATGTTTCTAATGCCCAGCGTTTTTCACGCATTAGAACAGACCCTCCTGCAGTTCTTTAGTGTTTTGCAGATGTTGCTTTTAAAAGGTGAAAGCACACTTTCTGCGGGAGTATTATTACCACAGTTGCCTCAGATACCTGATTCCTCAGGATTCTCTCAGGCTGTTCGTACTGCTTGGTAAAATAAAAACCGCTCGTTTTTACGAGCGGTTTTTTAAATTTTAAAAGATTGAAAAAACTTAATAAATAAGTTATCTTTACTTCATGCCGTTGTAGCTCAGTCGGTAGAGCACGTCATTGGTAATGACGAGGTCACCAGTTCGATCCTGGTCAACGGCTCCATACAAGCGGGATTTGCCACCTTAGCTCAGTTGGTAGAGCGGCGGTATCGTAAACCGCAGGTCCGCAGTTCGATCCTGCGAGGTGGCTCATTGAAAGTGAATTTTGTTTATGGTAGTCTTTTAAAAGTTGGCTTGAAAGGCACACTTTTGAATGTGTAGGACTCACCGGAGTCTTTAGATATATTCTTATGGTGTTTGGGAAGCGACTTTCATGGATTAGATACCCGTGAAAGAGTGATGCGTGTCGCGCTAACCTCGACGTGAGTCTGACCGTTAAATCGGATAGGGGTTAAAAAATGGCTGCATCCAGATATATTCCACTTTCAAACCAACTCTCCCCGCAACTTGTTTGCGGGATTTTTTTGTCTAATTTTGCTATACTTTTTTTGTGGAAGATAAACTTAAAAAAATAGAAGAACTTGAAGCGGAGATGCTATCTTCGAGCTTTTGGGATGACAAAAATAAAGCCCAAGCTGTATTGAAACAAATTGCCGAAATGAAAGCAGAAATTGCCGGTGCTGGTAAATATGAAAAGGGTGATGCTATTATGACTATTTTTTCTGGTGCTGGAGGTGACGATGCAGAGGATTTTTCTAGAATACTTTTTGAAATGTATTCAAAATTTTGTGAAAAGAAAGGTTGGTCTTATAAAATTTTAGATGAAAATGAAAATGATCATGGTGGATATAGAAATATTACTTTAGAAATTGCTGGTAAAAATGTTTATGGTGATTTGAAAGGGGAATCTGGTGTTCATAGACTTGTGAGACTTTCACCCTTTAATGCAAAAAATTTGAGACAGACTTCTTTTTCCCTTGTGGAAGTAGTACCGAAAATCGAAAAGGATAATACAATAAATATTTTGGAAAGCGACTTAAAAATAGAATTATCAAAAGCCGGTGGTCCAGGAGGACAAAATGTAAATAAAAGAGAGACTGCAGTGAGGATTATTCATATTCCTACAAATATTTCTGTGAGAACCACAAGTGAACGCTCTCAAGCGCAGAATAAAGAAAAGGCCATGCAGATTTTGAAAGGTAAATTGTACGCGAGAGAACAAGAAGAAAAAATAACAAAAGAAAAAGGGCTTTTTATAAGTAAAACTACTTCTATAGATTGGGGAAATCAGATTCGTTCTTATGTTTTTCATCCATACAAAATGATTAAAGATCATCGTACCGGTGTCGAGACGAGTAATATCGATAAGGTCTTAAATGGGGAATTGGATGATTTTATAGAAGCAGAAAAGAAATTGATTTAATGATAAAAAAAGCGGGTTTTGCCGAAGGCAAAACCCGCTTTTTTAATGTTTCTTGTATATGCTTTCTTCGAATGATATAATATCTCCATATATGATAGTTTTTGATAAAATTACAAAGGTTTATCCTGATGGCGAGATTGCTTTAGATGAAGTATCCCTGTCTATATCGCCAAAAGAGTTTGTTTCTATTGTTGGTCATTCTGGTGCCGGTAAGACAACCTTTCTTAAGATGCTTTTAGCTGAAGAGAGACCTACATCTGGGAATGTTTTTTTTCAATCCCAAGATATACATAGATTAAAAAAGCACGAAATACATCATTTTAGAAGAAAGGTTGGGACAGTTTTTCAAGATTTTCGTCTTTTGCCAAATAAAACAGTTTATGAAAATGTCGCTTTTGCTATGGAGGTTTCTGGACGTCCAGACGACGAAATCTACTTAGATGTTCCTCATGTACTTGAGCTTGTAAACCTTTCCAAGAAAGCTATGAGCTTCCCGAGAGAGCTATCGGGTGGGGAAAAGCAAAGAGTAGCTATAGCCAGAGCTATTGTAAATCAGCCAGATATTATTATTGCTGATGAGCCAACAGGAAACTTAGATCCAATAAACACACACGAGATTATTCAGATCTTGAAAAAGATAAACGACCTTGGTACTACTGTTATACTTACAACGCACAACAAAGGTGTTATCGATTCTTTGGGTAAGAGAGTTATTAGCTTGGATGGTGGTAAAGTGATGAGAGATGACGCTACCGGTAGATATGTATTATAATTAAAATAAATATGTTTTTAATAAACGCAAAAAGAATTTTTAGATCTGGTGTGCAAAATTTCTTCCGAAATGGTTTTGTTACCTTGTCTTCTATTCTTATAATGACAGTAACTCTTTTTATAATCGGTGCGATTATTTTTCTTGGTGGGTTCTTCAATTACACTCTTGATAAAATAAAAGATAAAGTAGATGTAAATGTTTATTTTGTAACCACCGCTCCAGAAGCAGATATTTTGATAGTTCAAAAATCTCTTGAAGGTTTGCCTGAAGTAGATTCAGTCGTTTATGTTTCCAGAGATCAAGCCCTTGCTGATTTTAAAGAAAAGCATAGCGGTGATACTTTGACCTTACAAGCTCTTACAGAAATAGGTGACAATCCTCTGGGTGCTTCCTTAAATATTAAAGCAAAAGATCCATCACAATATGAAGGTATAGCAGAGTTTTTGAAGGGTAATAATTTACTTTCAAAAAACGGTGCTTCTATAATAGATAAGGTGAACTACTATCAGAATAAGGTCACTATAGATAGACTTACTTCGATTATTAAATCTGCAAATGTTCTTGGGCTTTGGCTCATTGCGATATTTGTTTTTATATCAATTCTTATTACTCTAAATACGATTAGACTTACTATATTTATGGCAAAAGATGAGATATCCGTAATGAGGCTTGTGGGCGCGTCTGGTAGATACGTGAAAGGACCATTTATAGTTAGCGGATTTTTGTGTGGAGTGATATCAGCTCTTATAATTTTTGTTTTCTTAGGAATATCTACATATTGGCTAAATCATTCCTACTCGACTTATTTCTCAGGCTTCGATGTATTCGCATATTATATTAAAAATATATTCTATATTTTCTTTGCAATATTTGGCTTGGGTATAGTGCTCGGCACTTTAGCTAGCTATTTGGCGGTGCATAGATATCTTCGAGAATAGGAAATTAATAATTTTTACATAACAGAAAAACCATAATTTCTTGAGAAATTATGGTTTTTCTGTTATTGTTGTCTTTGTATTGCGGGATCGTCTAATGGTAGGACACGCCCCTCTGGAGGGTGGAATTCTGGTTCGAGTCCAGGTCCCGCAGCAAGTTTTTTGTGTTATAATTTTACATATGTTTGAATCATTTATTCCAAAAGAAAAATACAGTCCATTAGAAATAAGCGTAAAAAACCGTAATCTTTTACATGTGGAAATTATGAAATTAATGCTTCCAGAATTAAATAATGATACTGAATTAGAATGGATGAAAGAAAATGGGGGAAAGGTAAGTGAGATTATAGATAATGTGGATAATGAAGAGATAAGAGAATTGATTGTAAGTGAAAATCTTTTTGAAGCATCACATCTTATAAAAACTATTTTAGAAAAAGACGTTTTAGATATAGAAATGAAAAAAGCCGCATAAGAGTAAGGGCTATTGACTATTTTTGTTTTGTTATGTAGTATTAATTTGGATATTGTATTGATAATTATCTAGGAGGTTCCTAGATTTTTTCATATTTGACATCAGTCTTTTAAGGTTAAAATAAAAGGAAGAAGACGGTATGAACAGAAGTAAAAAAATAGTCACTCTCATTATAATGGGAGTCGTATCATGCTTCGTCGGATTTTCGGCTGTGGTAGATTTCGATCTACGACTCACGCCGAAAGATCCAGGTCAGTACTACCTCATGAATGAGGGTGGGCGCGGGTATAATAACACTTACACTGTCGGTTTCGATGTTCGTGTCAGAGCGGTTAATGGGACTAACGTAGCAGTAAATTATGTTGCGGCGTTCTGTTGTGAGTTGGCACAAAACATCGGTACTGGTGGTAATACGTTTGAAACAGCCTCGCTTAGTGGACTTGCTGCTAGTTCAGCAGGTAGCTACGGCACGGCAAGTTCTGGTATCCCCATCGGTGGTATCGGAGCACAACGTTCCGCGTATGTTAGTTACTTGTTTGACAGATACTATGAGTCGGCTGATTTGTCACAGTGGATTTACAATGTAGAAAATCCAATGACGCATGCCTTTCAGCTGGCGCTTTGGGAAATCACTCACGATAGTGATTTAAGCCTGACTAATACCACGGGGGTCATTTACACGGACACTCAGGTTGGCGGAGATACAATTCTAAGGAATAACGCCATTTCTATTGCTCAGTCGATGATCGATGATATATGCAGTGCTAATCTTAATAGTTCGTATGTGTCCACAAACTTTAACATATGGGCGCTTACGAGTTCGGATAAGCAAGACATTATATTAGCGTTTAAGAAGGGTGGCCAGGAAGATGATATTATTAGACCGATGATTCCTGAACCCTCGACGATAGCTATTGCTGGGTTTGCCACGGTTGTTGTACTTGCTTTGCGTCGTCTTATTTACTGGGATTCATAATGGTCCTATGTAACGAGGTGGCATAAGTGAGTGTACTCTGAAAAAAAAGTTGGGTTTTTAAAACCAAACCGCTACTGAAAGGTAGCGGTTTTTTTGTTTGCATATTTCTTATCTTTGTTTTAGTTATTAAAATTTAAATTTCCACTTTGGTAAAAATAAAACCCCCGAAGTTCGGGGGTTTGTTGAAAGGTGTCTCCTTGTTAATTGTATTCAGCTGTGAGCTTTGCCCAATTTTCTTTTGGACGTACGGCTTTCGAATCATGTTTGCAGAGAGGACAGTCCACCGGTTCCCACATCGGCATTCTTCTGTTGATAAGGGCGATAATTTTCTTGCCGCTTACTTCACTTTCGCCAGAGCGGTTCACAAGTGCTAGAACAAATGGTAGAACAGTTCCACCAGCTTTGGTGATCGCTTCGACTGTGAGATCGATGCTACCACCTGTTGTGACTACATCCTCGCATAAGAGGACGCTTTGTCCTTTCATGAACCCGAGTTCTGCATCGCTGAAGATCATGGATTTCTTGCCGAGAGTATCGTCCTTTCTTGGTGACGCCCACAAGCAATCATTCTCAATGAACGGAAGTATCTCGATACTTAGAAGCTCTGCCAGTCTTGTTGCACCCGTTTGCGGTCCGACGATACAGCTCACATGAAGATTGTCGAGTTCTTCTGCGAGCGAAAAAGTATCGAGGAAATTCGCAATAAGGTCTGCCGCCGCTTCTTTCAGTAGCTTTTCGTCAGCAATTATAATCCGGCTATTGAAAAATCCGCTTGAATGTTTGCCTGATGTGAGTAGTGCATGTGGTCGCAATTTGTTCCCATCATGGAACCAAAGAGCGTCCTTGCCTTTATACATTTCTATCCACTCTCTTTCGTTTCTGAATGACATAAGCTTACCTTTCAATAACCATACACTTTAAGCCGTGTATTTTGGCTTGTCGATATTTCGACTCCTGAGAAACACTAGCAAAATAAGCCTTTAAAATCAAATATAAATGTGGTGTAAAAAAGTATTATTTTACCAGAAGCGTGTCGTTATGGTATTATTAAAAAGCTTTAAATTAAATATTTTTATGAACAAAAAGAAAACAATAGCCCTGATAGTTTCTTCAGTAATTCTTATTTTGTTGATATTGTTATATTCAGGGCTTTTACATTTTCGTTTGCCACAGCTTGCTACTTATAAAGGTTGGCTACCTGGGCTTATTGGCATATCAGCTCTTTTGGACAGTATAAACCCATGTGCTTTTTCTATACTTTTTCTTACAGTCGCATTTTTGTTTAGTATGAATAGTAGCAGGAGGAAAATATTAGAAGCTGGGCTAGCCTATATTCTAGGAATTTTTCTTACTTATGTACTTATAGGTCTTGGAGTACTTCGCGTCTTAAGTATTTTCAATATTCCAAATGTAATGTCTAAAGTCGGTGCCTCCGCTATTATTATTTTTGGAATCATTGGGCTTATCAATGAATTTTTTCCTAATTTTCCAATCAAGCTTAAAATTCCTAAAATCGCATACCCTAAAATCGCAAAGGTGATGGAGAAGGGGACAATCCTTGCTTCTCTCGGGCTCGGATTTTTAGTTGGTATGTTTGAATTTCCATGTACTGGTGGGCCTTATCTTTTTGTTCTCGGGCTTTTACATGATCAAAATAATATTTGGAAAGGTTTTGCTTATTTGATTTATTATAATATTATTTTTGTACTACCACTTATTGTCGCTCTTATTTTTGCTGTAAATAAAGAAGTGCTTCAGACGATGGACAAGATAAGAAGGGCTGAAACAAAGAGTGCAAGGATCTGGATTGCAGTAGTAATGATACTTTTGGGGGCTATAATTTTTATGATATAATAAAAACATGAATGAAGAAAAAGCAAAATTTGAGGAAATACTTAAGAAAGTTGAAGCCGCTAAGAATAATCATGGCGTAGATCTTACAACAGATGAAGATTTAAGCATTGCTCTTATGAATCTTATTAGTATTGAAGAGCATTTATTTTTTACTGCTGAAAAGGTGAAAAAGCCTGAATATTTCGATTTACTTTCCGAAGTGCGCGCAGTAAGAACAAGGCTTATGAAGAAAATGATTCCTCAAACAGAGGGAGAAAGCTGGTGCATTTCAAAGCATTTACTCGCTACATCGATGCGTCTTATCGAGGTAGGAAACAAGCTTCAAACAAGTGGAAACAAAGCTGACGCGAAAGAAGCTTACGATAGCGCTTATGAAATGTATTCTATTTTCTTTGCGTTAAGATTTAAAATAATGGAGGTTTGTGATGTAAAAGATATGGCGAAGAAAGGTGATGAAGCGTGGACTCTTAAGGATATTGTAGATAAGCTTGTTAATTGTTGCGATGAATAAAATGGATAAACAAAGTAAAATAATAATAGGCGCGGCAGCTGTTTTAGTTATTGTTGTATTTATATTTGCTTTTGTGAAAAATATAGGAGGGAATAAAACATCCGTCGCGAACACAAACTTTTTTGAAGGTTTACAGAGCTTGGAGAAGCTTTCGGAAATCTCTAGCTGCCCTTTGACAGCTGACAAAGATACTTTTGCCAAGTGTCTTACGGAGAAAGGTCTTACTTTTTATGGTGCTGAATGGTGTAGTCATTGTAAAGAAGAAAAAGCTTTATTTGGTGATTCTTTTAAATATATAAAATATGTTGAATGCCCAGAGAACACACAGCTTTGCTTAGATAAAAATATACAAGGTTACCCTACTTGGATTTTAGAGCCAGTCAAATAAATTTATGAAAAAGTTTATAATATTTTCTGTATTAATACTGGTGATTTTAATTATCACAGGTCTTGTTCTTGATTGGGGAAGAAGAGACGCTATCGCTCCTATTTCAGAAGCTGAAGTTACTATAAAAGTGGATTTACCTAAAGTAGATCAAGAAATAAAAAGCCCAATAAAAATATCTGGTGTTGCGAAAGGCACCTGGTTTTTTGAAGGTTCTTTTCCTATAAATTTAGTAGATAGTAATGGTACAGTGATAGCTAGTGGGTTAGCTACTTCTGCAAAAGATTGGATGACGGAAGATTTTATAGATTTCTCCTCAATTATTTCTTTTGAAAAACCAACAAGTACTAAACACGCTATTTTAATATTAAAAAAAGATAATCCGTCTGGTGATCCTGATCTTGATGAAAGTATTTTTGTACCTGTGGTACTTAGGTAGTTTTTAGAATCTAGAATATATTATATATGATTTAATAAAATGCAGGTTCCAGCAAAGTGGAACCTGCATTTAAGTGACACATTAAGGACGCGACCGCGCCCTTAATGTGTTATCGCAATATAATAGAGAAGTACAAAACAAAATGAGCCACAGTTCATTTCCCCCAAGAAGTAAAAACCTGCATTATTTCTGCACGGCACGATAACAACGCGGCCGCGTTGTTATCGTGCTATCGATTACCCTTACTTTCCCTTTTTCACCTTACAAACTTTCTACTAATTTTATTATCCACACTTTTATCCTTCCCATATTGTATTGCCACCTCTTTTTAAAAAAGCTATAATATCCCCAATGACCTCCAAATCTAAAACTTCCATAATTACTGTATTAATCTCTCTTTCAGCATTAGCTAGTATAGTCTTCGCCACCTCCAAACTCTCCCCAAACTCTACCCCTTCTTCCTCATACCACTCCCTAAACGACATATATAATCTGATAGTCTCAGGAACAGAATCTTCTCCAAGTAGTCTGATATCTACTTCTCTTACATCAGAAGCTACAACTACACACTCAATATCAGAAATATACGCTCTATTAGCAAATGTGAAGCAGGAAGACATAAGACCAGGTACTACAATATTTGCAGTAACAGGTAATTATGGTAATCCAGACCCAAGCTTTGCTACAATAACACCTCTTGTTTCTTCTATAACACCAGTTGAAGGTGCACGAGCTGTTACAGGTTACACTCTAGAAGACATATATAACATAGTATATAACCACTCTACTTCTACAGGTCATTCAATTACAGAGGTAACGTCACCTGCTGATTCTATGTACACAACTACTGAAATATATAATATTCTTAGAGATGTAAAAAACTTCAACACTATTACTGCAAATAAACTCAAACTCGGTAATTCTATTTTTGGTATTGCTGGTACCTTTAATCCATCGGCACAATTTGGAGAATACTGTGAGTCAAGTGATAGTTGTTATACAGGGCACTGTGGATTTGATCAAAATTGGAACCAAGCTTGTACGTACGGAAACGTTGGAGATTTCTGTAATGATAATTCTGCTTGTGCTTTAGGTTATTGTGACTCGTATAATTCTAGTCAATGTACTACCGGAGAAATCGGAGCATATTGTGGTAATTCAAGTGGATGTATTTCTGGGTATTGTGATACATTTAATGGTTCTGGTTGTACAGACGGATCAGTTGGATCTGGATGTTATTCTAATGACGCATGTGCTTTAGGACATTGCTTCTACGACGATCAAATTAATTACACGTCTCAATGTACAGACGGACAATTAAACTCATTATGTAATGACCCAGCAGATTGTGATTCTGGTTTTTGTTACTTTACTCCAGTTAACTGGGATGATTATACTGGCAATACTGGTTATTGCGTAGATGGTAATGCTGGTTCCGCTTGTAATTCAAATACAAATTGTGGAACACCAAATGTTTGTGATATCGCAAACTCTGTTTGTGTGGACGGTTCTGTCGGCGCATCTTGTACATCTTCAACTGGGTGTTCTTCTGGTTATTGCGATACGTTTAATGGAATTTGTAAGGCGGATGGTTCTGTTGGTTCTGCTTGTGGAGGAAACTCAGAATGTGATACCTATAATTGCGTAAGTAATGTTTGTTCTGCGGATTTGCCACCGCTTACAGGCAGTTTGATTGGCTACTGGCCGTTAGATGATGTCGGTACAAGTT
>Ga0265292_1000773_pt1 | contig 36624 bp, 44 predicted proteins | sample Munlanlewell296A_FD_189080 | JGI IMG/M metagenome (GOLD analysis project Ga0265292, IMG submission 189080) | Leachate microbial communities from a municipal landfill in Southern Ontario, Canada - Leachate well 296A | ecosystem: Engineered > Solid waste > Landfill > Unclassified | place: Canada... | reverse complement strand
AATGTCTTGAGTAGAGTATGTGACATGAGTTTGACATGGGTAAAGAGTCTGCCGAGTGTTTCATCAGGGATATGCGGAAGGATCATGTAATGTTTTTTGGGAAAGACAAGAATGTGACCTTCAGACGCCGGATTAATGTCAAGAACACAGATGACGTCGATATCCTCGTGGATGACTTTTGCAGGAATCTGTTTCTCTGCAATCTTACAAAAGATACAATTCTGTTTCTGCAACTCTGCAATCTCTTCTGCAGACATGTTGCTGGTGTCGATTTCTTCGGGCATAATGTATTCTCCGTTACATATTATTTAAAGATTATGATATGAGTTCAGCCATTGTCTCGTATTTGTATTCTTCAAGGACTCCATAGACCTCGTAATCCTTGATTAATGCAGAGAAATTCTGCCGCAGTTCTTTCATGACTTCATTGAACCGACCAGGATTTTCAGCCATCACGTCGATGATAAAATCCCATTTACCAATGAGGCTTGAAACATAGGTGATATTCTTGTGGGCTTTCATGAATGCAATAAATTTCTTTTCCTGTTCAGCGCTAGGGTTATGGAGGGCGATGAACACATAATTGATAATTGGATAACCCATTGCTGGCGGGTTAAGGATTGGTTTAAAATTGAGTATGACTTTGTTTTTGATAAGTTTTTGAATTCTATTGCGTACTGCATCCCTTGAGAGCCCGACTTTTTTTGAAATATCTGCAAGATTCTGCCGGGCGTCTTCGCTAAGAACTCTAATGATTGCGCGATCATATTTGTCGAATTTATGAGCGCTTTCATAACTGAGTAATGTTTCTTTAGTACGCGCTACCTCGGGAAAGTTCTGTTTATCCATAATACACGCATAATGCGCGTTATATATTTAAATTTATCGTATTATGCGTGAAAAAATAGCGGAAATAATATATAGTACTTGAACTATATGATTATTACTCGTAAGTGATTAATGATAAAAACATACTAAAAAAGAGGTTGAAAAACATGAAAAATGATAAAAGAAAGGAATTATCAGAACTACTAAAATTAAAAAAAGCGCGTTTCGATGAAAAAGCTGCGATGGAATCATACAATGCGCAGAAAGAAATATATTTTCAAGCAAAAGAAACGAATGTGGAAGGTGACAGAATAAATATTACTTATTCTTTAGCCCCAATAGATATTATTAAAAATAAAAGATGGCTTTATTGCCATTGGTTAATATATACTCATGTTGAAACAAAGTCAGAGGAAAAAGATACCTATGAGACCCTTTCTGCTTTAAAGACGGATTTTGAGAAAGTAGTCAATAAACAATTGAGGGATTTAACACCATCAAATTCGAGTTTTTTTAATTCAAATATCGAGTGCATCATTACGATGGAGGATTTATCTCATTATAAAATAAATACCATCTCTGCTCAAGCAACATATCTGAAATTGCATCAGGATTTAAGTTGGCGTGTAACGCTTGACTAGATACCGAAGGAAATAATGATATTATCGGGTGATAACATGGCTGATACAACAAAAGACAAGGACACAAAACAAGTCGAGTTTCATTTCCACAGAGAACACACCATTGGTCTTACCACAAGCGAGTCTAATCACCAACAAATAAATCTTGACATACATTCTGAAACTTACGACATTACTCCAATACCTTTTGTTCTCGCATTGAGAAAAGGTAGTTGGGGCTATGAGTCAGAATACTTCAAAGACCTTATCGGAACAGAATTCCTGAGATTAGGTAACTATGAAGGACTGGATAAAAAAGTACTTGATGAACGTAAACTTGATGTATCTCGTGTAAAACCCGGATTGAAATCACTTGTTAAGACATTACAAAAATTATCTGTATTTGATCGCATCAACGAATATCTTGATACGGCGTTAGAGCCAATGATATTGCATAAACTTGCTCGTGTAAAATTCGAGAAACATCATGAATATTTTGTTGCACATCATAAGATATATAGGCTCTGGACAACTATGGATAAGAATTTTACGAGAACGCTCTCTGGAAAGATACACTGTGAAGGCGAGATATCACTGTCCAGCTTTTTTATGGGTGGGTATATGGCGTATTACTCGGTAAGCCCGAGACCTGAAATCAATAGTCCTGGACATCATAACTATAATTTCAATTATTATTGGCCAAAAAAATAACTTTTTTCATTATTGTATAAATTATGGTATACGTTTTTAACAGAATAAAACAAAAAGGTGAACTCATGAAAAACAATGAAAAAAATCTTACGGTCGAAAATATCACTCTTCTTGCGGGCGAAAAGGACAAAAAAGAATTTACCCTCGAGAATTACACATTCATGATACCGGCGACTTCGTATAAACAAGTCGATGAGGGGTTTATTTCAGATTATGTTATAACACATGTATCATATGGACTATTTGAAGCAGAACATCCAATGAAAACACTTGATGCGTTAAAAAATAAATATGAGAAAACAATATATGGCCAGTTAAAATTTGCGCCGGAAAATCGCGTACTTTACGGCGCTCCTAATATTAAGTCTGTATTAAATAAAAAAGAAAAAATCTTATCGGCGACAGGATCATGTATGTATATCCGTCTAAAGTAATTTTTTTAATTAAATCACCCGTCGCAACGGTGATTTATATTTTTTAGAATAATTACTTTTATAGATGGGGGTAAATGCATTGAATTCTTTGCGATGATTAACAAGGTAATCAGCATCACTAGTCACGACGAGTTTGAATGGTTTTTTATCGCCTTCGTATTGCGCAGATATCTTTTCTATTTCATCAACGACACGAGCCGTATCCTCTTTTCCTTCTGCAAGCAACACCAATACTTCAGGCACTAACGATGTCTTATCTGCTTGTTTTATCCCGACGTAATTCACACCATCGTGCGGGTTATTGAGGATTTCATCTACAAGATATCTCTTAAGCGCGCTGTATGTCCGTTTATTCTTTGAAGGACCCATTCGTGTATGTGTCATAGATACGGTTATCCGGAGAGGATTTATAAAATTCGTGGTTTAGTGCCGCATCGTATTGTTTATATCTTATTAAATGGATTATCTCTTGATTTATAGAATTCTTTAATTCTTTCTGCTGATTCAATGACTATCATGTCATTTGAATAGGAGAAATCATAACTTATTCTCTTGAATAGTGGTCTTCCTGCATGCGGCCAGTAATTGCTGATAATCACCCTGTCGTCGTATTTATGTGTTATGAATCCTACAACGGTTTTATTATTTTTTGGATCAGTATCTCCTATAATATTTGCGACAAGATCGCCGATTTTGTAGTTATTTGGTCCGTGAAGTGCACGCTGTGACGGTTTTTGCACTCTACCAAGATTCTTAATACCTAACTCTAAAAAAGTGGTTGAATCAGCGTATTCTTTTGTATTAATAATTCTATTAGATGTTGTTATTTTTCCGTTTGGATATATTTTTCTAACAAAGCCAGTGTATATGCGATTTATAGTCCAATCGACATTAAAGAATGGCTCGTATTCGATGAGCACAATTTCTCCGATTTCTAAATGTCGCGCTTCCAGTTTTCCCATAGAAATAGTAACGTAATTGCCTTTATAAACTTCACGCTTTTTATAGACGAGAAATTGCTATTTTATCGACGATTAAATAAACAAAAGTGAGTTGTAAAGAAATAAAATCAGAATTTCTTAAACGCCAGAGGCGTACTAAAAATTTTCTCAAAATTTTTTGAATTTTGCTGCATCATCAATAAGATCGACGTGTCCTAAGAATAATGCACGGCAACAATAACGTTCAAGGCCTAAATCGTCCATGACTTTTTTTCCATCTTCGCCTTTTGCAATACGTTCAGAGTATTCTGCCCAGTATTGTGCTACGGGTTTACCGCAGGAAAAGCATCGGATGGGTATAATCATTTTATTGTTTGCCTCGAATTGTTTTACAATATTTTATTTTTTGTTGCTAGTGATTGTTGCTGCCGTTCGCATTGAATTTTTTTTCTTCTGGAAAAATTCACCATTTGCAATTCTGTGAATTTTTCTGTATATGACAATCGTTGATGCTCACACATTGACAGCAACAACAATGGAATTAATTAAACTTTAACGATAGGATGTTTGCGTACTTGCGCGTGCTTGACCGTGATGGTTTGGTTTGGAACTTTCCTTGACGCGGATATCTGCGACAAGGAGTTGACGATCGTAATTTAAAAATACTTCTTTGAGTTTCGGCGAATATTCGACGAGTGCACGTGCGATTGCAAGGCGTGCAGAATCAGCCTGATTAACAACGCCGCCACCATTCATCTTCACAGAGATATTTACTTTCTTGGCAGTATCTCCTGCAAGAACGAGTGGTTCCCGGATTTTTAATTGCGCCACACTGGGCATGAAAACAGCTAAGTCCATATTATTGACAATAACGCGGCCTGTTCCTTCCGTAAGTGATGCTCGTGCGATGGATTGTTTTCTACGTCCGCTGGTTACTATTTTTTTCATCTTACACCTTTGCTCCCATGTGTTTAGCAATATCGCCGACACTCATATATTTAAGATTAGGAATATTTTTGATTGATGCATTTTCGATAGTGATTAATTTTTCATTTTTGAATTCTTCAGGCATACCCATATAACATAAGATTCGTTTATACGCTACTGTTCCACGTGGAGTTTTATACGGAAGCATTCCACGAATGATGCGTTTCACATATCTATCTGGCATGCGATAAAAGAATGGTCCTTTAGACCATGTTCCCTGCGCGCGCCTGCGATGTGATTCCTGGACACGATAGGCTTTGTCGCCGGTAATAAACATCTTTTCGCAATTAACGATTTTAATATCTTCACCTAAGAGTGATTTTTTTGCTGCAACAGTTGCAACGCGTCCAACAATTAAATTTTCTCCATTAATGATTATCATAGTACTCAACCCATGATCCTAAGCGTATTTCCCTTAGGATATTTTTTCATTGCTTCTTCAAGACTGATGATTGTTGCGTTTTTACCCATCTTTTGTGCAGTAGATTTTGAATAGGCATGTGCGATAACAGTAACTTTTTTAGTGATTTCTCCGCCGCCGAGAAGTTTACCGGGAACAACAATCACTTCGCCATCCTTAGCATATTTTTCAATACGTGAAAGATTGACTGCGCGTTGATGCCGTGTTGGGCGTTCAAGTTCAAGTGCAATAGTTTTCCATACGCCAACTTTTTGTTCAATAGACTGCTTTTTTAGTGAAGCAATCAATTCTTGCAATTTCCGGTTTTTATGTTCTAAGGTCATTTTTGTAATTGTACTGATTGTAATGCGGGGGACGTGATTCGAACACGCGCATCCACTAAGGAACTAGCCCTTTGAAGCATGATCCAAATCTTTTACGATTGGTTACGCCACCTCAAGCTAGCGCATTTGACCAGGCTCTGCCACCCCCGCTTATTCAATTTTCTTAACGAGCTCGGTGAACTCTTCAAGTTGCGAATTGTAGAGGTCAATAGCCTTAATCACAATCTCTTTAGGAGTGAGTTGTCCCCATGATTCAATTGTGAAAATAAATTCATCCTTATCTTGGTCGGGGATTCGATAAAAGACGAGCCCAGGGCACCATTTGGAATGTTCTTTACCTTGGCCGAGGATTGCAGTTGCTTCAAGTTCGAGTTCTTGTCCTTCGAGGAGTCGGACAATCTGAATCTTATGAGATATTGGTTTGATATCCGGGTCTTTGGATTTGAGATCCGCAGTCGTGACTGTACAGGGGCCTACTGCTTTGAGTGTGAATTTTACCGTGCATGAAGCGCAACCCGCGCCAGCGCATTTGCATTCACTCATCAAATTATATGATTTTAAGTCTGTGGTGAGTGGGATAAGTCCAAGTCGGTGCGCGAGCATCTCATCGTAGAGGATTGAATTATTTTTTCTGAATTCAACATCGTCAATCGCCATGACGGGAACTTCAAAACCCATTAATCGCCGAAGCGTATTTGCGTATGCGACATCGACTCCAGTCAGTGAAAAACTGATACGTTCCTTCTTTTCTTCATTGCTTATGATTTTAATGTCCATGATTTCACACATAATTATTATTTATTTTACTTTATACTCTTCGTCCACGTTTACCGCCCTTCTTTCGACACGTGTCGTGCGGTAATGGAGTAACTTCTTCAATGGAACCAATACGAAGGCCCATTCTTGAAAGTGCGCGAACAGCAGCTTGTGCTCCTGGTCCAGGACTATTAGGTCCATTATGGCCGCCGGGTGCTCTGATTTTAACATGAATACCGGTTATTCCTTTTTCCATGACTTGTTCAGCAGCATTTTTTGCAGCCATGATTGCGGCTGTTGGTGAAGATTCTAGACGGTCAGATTTTACAACTTGGCCGCCCGATGTTCGTGCAAGTGTTTCGGTCCCTGTGATATCAGTAATATGGATAATAGTATTATTATAGGAGGAAAAGATATAACATGTTCCCCATCTTGTATTATCATCTTTCATCGTAAACCTTCTTTATCTTCGACGACGCTGCTGTTGGCGCGGTCGCTGCTCTTTCATTTTTGCTTTCTCCTGTTTTTGTGTCTTTATTTTCAAGTATTCTTCATTGACATGTTCAGGATGATCTTGCGCATAAAACTTGCTCTTCGGAGAGATTTCAATCGTTGTCTCTTCAGAAACTTTAACAAGATAGGATGGACTTGTGATAATTTTTCCAGCGACAAGTAAATGCCTCTGAGTAATGAGTTGACGTGCCTGCTTCATTGTTCGTGCAAGATTTTTCTTAAATACCATTGTCTGTAATCTTCGATCAAGTACATTTTGGAGTGTGATACTTAAGACTGCATCTGTTCCCTCGCCTGCTTTAATTAAATTATAGGATTGTAGTTTTTCAATAAGTGCCTGACGTTCCTTGTCTGCCTGTTTGCTTGTTATTGCAGCATATTTTTTAGCCTGATTTTTGAATGAAGCCATTTTTGCAATGATTTTCCATATTTCAGTCTTATTCGGAATACCGTATGCTTTACAGATTTTATTCTCTTCAGTAATGCGTTCACCACGCCATGGATGGCTTGGTTTAGAATACTTCTTTTTGATTTTTTTAATATCTCCCATTGTTGAACCTTAACCTTTCTTCGGTGCAGGTTTCTTATTTGCTAAAGAGACCTTACCCTTATTTTTTCTGAAATTTGATTTAGTCCTCTGACCACGGACCGGAAGTCCCCACATGTGGCGAAGTCCTTTATATGATTTGACTTTCTTCATACGCTTCAAATCATTATCGAGCATGAGTGTTAAATCTGTTGTGATAAGATGCATATCATGACCTGTTTCGTAGTCATTACGCCTGTTAAGAATCCATGCAGGCGCGTTATACTTTGCAGGATTTCGGATAACGTCTTCTAATCGAAGAACTTCTTCATCAGTTAAATTTCCGATTTTTTTGAATGGATCAACCTTTGCATTATAACAGACAAAATTCGAGAACATGAATGAGATGCCCTTAATCTTATGGAGTCCCATATTTACTTTTTTTTCTCCTTTAATATCAGTACTGACAATACGTACAATATACCGATAATTCGGGTCATCGCTTGCTTTAACCTCGGGTTTTGCAAGAGGTTTCTTGAATTCAGGTCTTGGTTTTTTTTCTTCAGCCATTGTAATCAGTAATTCATTAGCAAATATTCGAGAGAAGTCAAACGTGACTAACCCTAAAAACGCTCTCGGTGTCTCAAGACTGTGTCTTGGGAACTCCAAATCGTATTTGGAGTAACTCGGGCTAATAGTTATGGGAATAATAGGTCATTTATAAATATTTCGTATAGGCGAAATAGTTCCGAACAAAGTGAGGAAATTGTTCGGTTTGAGAAACCACTCTTTTTATTAGAAGAAATATCTATTGAGATCCTTAATATCAAATGGGTGTTGATTCTTATAGTCGCTTATTGTTTCATCTTCGAATAATTTTGGTTCAATATTAGTAAGGACGTGTGTGCCGCTGGGTCCTTCTCGCTCTATAATGAATTGTAAATCTTTAGAGTATAAATTAGTTGTGACATCTGAACGGGGAACGTAAGATTTTTTTTTAAATTCTGAGAACTGATTAAATCTCTTCTGAAAATCTATTGTAATATCTGTTCGTTGAGCTTCATGATTAATATAATCAAATTGGTATAGTGACTCTTTTTTCCAATTAGGATTTACTCCTGAAAGTATCTCGTCGATTTCAAATTCCTTGAGTTGGAATTTTTGAAGATCATTTATTTTCATGTTGGAGTAATTGTTGTAGTATTTATAAAGTTTCTTCTTTAAAGTAGTTACTTTTTGGCAGATGTTACGCGTATATCCTTGATATTTTTTACAATGATCCACGCGTTCGCGTTTCCGTAGCCGGTCTTGTTGATAGCAAATGGTGTGATTGGTTTGACATCCTCAAGGAATGCGAGTGTGCAATAATTCTTATTTTTGGCGAATTCATTCATCTCTTTCAGATCATTAAATCCTATTGCTCGCCCATATTTATGATAGAGTTCAGTGATTGGCGTATGGTTTAAATCGAAAAATAACGCATCCTGAACGCTTGCTTTCGTCGTTACTGGTCCCCCGCTTAATTTGAAATAGATAACATCGCCTACTGTTATTTTACCATACGGTGCACGTTTCGTCACATACCAGCGCGATTCAATTGTTTTTGTACCTGCAATAATCTTGTCTAAGAATTGTTTGTGCATGATGGCGAGATGGTGCATATCATGTTTAAATTATCTTAATTTATTAATGTTAAGAAAGATTAAATGAAAAAAGGACGGCCGGCGGGATTACCACCAAATTTTACAAAATTTGATAAAAGGTGAATGTGCAATCTTCGATTGCAGCATTCGTGCCGCGCGTCTTGAAATAATAAAGGACGACCGGCGGGATTACCACGAGATTTAAACCAAAATCTCGTAAACGGTGAATGTGCAATCTTTAATTGCAGCATTCGGTAATAAAGGACGACCGGCGGGATTACCACGAGATTTAAACCAAAATCTCGTAAACGGTGAATGTGCAATCTTTAATTGCAGCATTCGGTAATAAAGGACGACCGGCGGGATTTGAACCCGCCCAAGAGGATCCACAGTCCACTATGCTGCCAGGCTACATCACGGCCGTCATTAAAAGGAAAGAAGAGGGTGATTATTTAAAAAGATTTATATTTACGTACTTATTGATATGGTGTAATGAATCTCGATCAAACCGGCCAACATTATATGATTGATAAAGAACTTATACAATTCATTGTCAATTATGGAGAATTGCGCAAGGATGATGTGGTTTTAGAAATTGGTTGTGGTCATGGAGCGCTCACCCGTGAACTTGTGAAGAAATGTAAGGTTGTTGCAATTGATATTGAAAAGACCATCCTTGATATTCATTCCAATCAGCTAACGCTTGTGCAGGGAAATGTTCTTGAAGAGATTGATCAGTTACGAAAAAAACATGATTTCAATAAGATCATTGCAAATATTCCATTCAGTATCTCTGAACCATTACTCCGGAAAATGCTTAAGACAGATTTTGATCTCGCTATTCTCACAGTCGGGAAAAGTTTTGCAGAACTCTTGACAAAAAAAGATAATCGTCTTGGGATTCTTGCAAACAATTTTTATGAAGTAGAAATCTTGCAGACTATTCGTCCATCAGCGTTCTTTCCGCAACCACGGGTTAATTCAGCAGTCATCCGATTATCGCCTCTTGCGCTCGATGATTTAGATCGTAAGGCAGTTATCTATCGAAAACTCTTATTTCTCGATGATAAGAAATTGAAGAATGCACTGGAAACCATTCTGAAAGATAAAACAAAGAAAGAGATTGCAGCGCTCTGCAAGAGCGAATTCTACAAGAAGAAATTATTCCAGTTGACGAATGAAGAATTTATGGAATTGGATTCAGATCTTACGAAATTGTTATAAATATCTGCTGATTACCTCTATATATGATTATCAAAAAGAAAGTCAAACACGAATATTTTGAACTCGTCGTTGACGGACGTAAACGTTTTGAGATTCGTTTAGCGGATTTTGATGCAAAGCCTGGTGATACATTAATTCTTCAGGAACAGGATCCAGTGACGAATGAATTGACTGGAAGGGAACATGCCTGTGAAATACTTCATTTGTTTAACACGAAAGATGTTGAGCAATTCTATCCTAAAGAAGACATTGAAAAATACGGTTTAGCAGTTATCGCTATCAGGAAAAAATATACCCACGATAAATAGTTATGTTGTTTTCAGTATTTTTCTCGTAAACCTTCCGTACCCCTTCGAATATCTTCCGAAAATTCCTCCCAAACCATTATAAAAATATCTTCGCTCTCGTAATGATGAATATTCATAAAACATATTCGCGTATACGAGAAATTTTCGATGTTGCGCGCGCTAAGACGTATCATACTATTAATACTGTTATAGTTAAAACCTATTGGGAGATAGGTAGGATTATTTTTGAAGAAGAACAACAAGGGAAATTACGCGCAGATTATGGTAGCTATTTAATTAAGGAATTATCAAAGAGGTTGTGCGGTGAATATGATGGTGGTTTTAGTGAGCAAAGTTTGAGAAATATGCGGCAATTCTATAGTTACTTTCCGATTCGCTCCGCAGTGCGGAGCGAATTGAGCTGGACACACTACAGGATCCTTTTACATGTCCACGACTCATATTCGCGAAATTTTTATTTGATTGAGACAGCAAATAATCAGTGGTCCACCCGGGAGCTTGAACGACAAATAAATTCAATGCTTTATGAACGGCTTGCGTTAAGCAAAGACAAAAAACAGATCCTTGCTCTTTCAAAAAAGGGGCAGATTGTTGAAAAACCCGCAGATATTATTAAAGATCCATATATCCTCGAATTTTTGAATCTCAAGATGCAACCGGTTTATACTGAATCAGATTTAGAATCAAGATTAATCAACCATCTTAAACAGTTTATATTTGAACTCGGAAAAGGGTTTATGTTTGTTGAACGGCAGAAACGAATAACTCTTGATAATGAACAATTCTATATTGATCTCGTGTTTTATAATCGAATCCTACGATGCTTTGTGCTTATTGAGTTAAAGATCGGTACACTAACGCATAAAGATCTCGGACAATTGCAGATGTATGTGAATTATTATGATTGCGAAATACGATCTTCTGAAGAGAATCCGACAATCGGCATTCTTCTTTGCTCTCATAAGAAAGATGTTATTGTGAAATATACCTTACCTCAAGAGAATTCGACGATATTTGCATCACAATATCGTTTAGTACTTCCATCAAAAAAACGATTAGAAAAAAAGTTGCGGGAATTATTATAATGCTCACTTCATCTTCAGAACTTCTTTAGTCTTCTCAACAAACATCTTTGCTTCTTCGACAGTATTGTAGAGATAAACTGATGCGCGTGCAGAACCGTCAATATTGTTTGCGTTGAACCAGGAATGAACGCAGTGCCGTCCTGATCTGATTGCGATGTTTGCATAACTGTCAAGCATCATCGCGACTTCATGATGATCCATCTTGTTCTTGGCATTGAATGAGAGGATTCCTGAACGAAGTTTTGGATCTATTGGTCCGAGAATGTCAATCTGATCTTTAAGTCCATCTGTCATGATTTTATTGAGTGCGATTTGATGTTCTTCACACGCATCAATATATCTGGAAAGGTATGTTGTTGCAGCGCCTAAACCGATGAATCCTGCGTAATCCTGAAGACCTGCCTCGAATTTTTCAGGGATTTTAGTAAACACTGCGCGATCATAGAATGTGTCATCGACAGTATCCCCACCGACATTATATGTTTTGAGTTTTTCTAGAATCTCTGATTTTCCATAGAGGATTCCGGTCCCTGTAGGACCAAGCATCTTATGTCCAGAAAATGCGAGGAGATCAACATCAAGTTTTTTGACGTCAATTGGATTATGCGGTATGTATTGTGCACCGTCAAGCATGACAATTGCGCCGTATTCATGAGCAAGTTTTATAATTTCTTTGACTGGATTCGTTGTTCCATCCATATTACTCGTGTACACTATGGATACGAGGATCTTTTTACCTTTATGTTTTTGCAGAAGTGCAGTAAAATTTGTAAAATCAAATGTGTTTTTTGTTGATACAATCTCATGTACAATCCCTTTTTCCTGTTTTTTTATAATCCAGGGGACAAGATTAGAATTATGCTCTTTATCGCTGGTAATTACGACATCATAATTGAGTGCATTTGCAATAAGATTAAATCCTTCAGTCGTGTTTCGCGTAAAGATAATCTCATTCTCAGATTTTGCGTTGATGAATTTTTTTACAATTTCGCGCGTCTTTTCATATTCTTCTGTTGCACGCTTGCTGAGGTGATGATGACTCCGTCCTGCACATGCAGGATATTCATTATAATACTCATTCATCTTATCAATGACTAGTTTTGGTTTCAAGGACATGCAGGCAGAATCAAAATAGATGAGCGATTTTTTAGGAGTATTCAGGATAGGAAAATCTTGTCGAATCTTGGAAACATTCAGAGTCATCTTCTGATGATGGTGGGATGGTTTATATGTTTTATGGAAAATAGTAAATCTCTTGTTGTCATTGCGAACAAGAAACTATTTAAATAACTGCGTGCAGGATTGACTTATGGCTTTGTTTTCATTAAAAACTGGTTTGCTCGAAAAGGACCTGTTTGCAGCGTCAGTGTTTTCTGATGATTCTTTTGTAAAAACTGATGAGCGTATCACCACACAATTACTTAAATTTCAATATGATTTTGATCATGCCGCCATTGATGAAGAGAATAAAATGGTTAATGTGCTCAATAAAATCACCCGTCTTGATTCGGCGTTGCATGCGCGTGCAGAGCAGAATACTTCACTTCTTACTGAGAGTATTACTATCGAAAAGTCTACTGTTGCGGAAATCCGTAAAGTCGAAAAACTTCTGCGTAAACAATTCAGTGATGCGCTGCAGATGTCGCGGTTATTGAAGACACTTATCGAAACCGAATTCTTGGAAATGCTTGCAGATATTAAAAAACCATTAAAGTGTTTTGATATGTATTTCTCCCGTATGCGTGAAATCCTTGCTGATGCGTTTCAGGGTAAAACCGCGATTCATGGGGTGGTGTTGTCAAAATCAGATGCATCGCGATTAGCGACAATCGTTACCAACATCGCCAAGACGTATGAATCTCTCGCGAATCACATCATCACGAGTATCGCTAATGATTTTAAGACAGTTTCCACGTTTAAGACAGATAAAGAATTATATGATCATTTACAAAACAGGAATCGCGTAAAACGGCAGATCACCGGTAAAGTGAGATATATTTCTGAACAGATAGAAAAACTCAGGAATAGTTTTGTCAGCGTTATTGCAAATGCGAAACGTGAAGACCTCTCGTTTGTTGCTTCTCATTCAGCCATCGCTTCTGCAGTCACATCAGGATCAGGAGATGCGCAGATCCTTGATGCTAAACAATTACTCATCAAGAAACTGGAAGAGAGCCTTTCTGAATTTAAGCGACAATTTTGTGAATTTCCTCATTTTGATGGACAACCGTTCCATGGGTTAGTAGGTTTCTGTTACACTCGTGCAACTGTTGCCAATCAGACCGTCATTGAAGCAAAATATCTCCAACAGAATCTTGTAAAGAACCTTGAATCACTCAAACAAAAGATCGAGAAATTACATGCGACTGCCATCATTCGTCAGCAGGAGATATTGACTACGCTTGCAAAGCCTTCTGTAGTAAAAAGTAAAAATCTTACGGGACAGATTGAGGAGTTTAAGGCATATCAACAGCAGGTATCCCGGGAATGGGATGCCTATACTGCTGAAATCACTAAAGATGAAACTGTTATTTCTGAATCTGCATTGAAAGATTTTACGATTGAGAAAAAGGAATCTGAAAAGATTGTAAATACCATGAGATCATTCACCCGTAAAATGGGTGGCCTTAAAGGTGCGTTTTTAGGATTGGGCTTGCTTGCAGTGGTGGGCGCTACTACCATATCGAATTCCTCTTCAATAGGATACCTCCTGAAAAAAGATACGGTTTCAAAGACCATGGTCGATGAAGACCCCCAACTCAAAAAACTTATCCAATTTGATGAAACCGGAGATGCATCTTTCCTTAATTTCACTTCTGCAAAACCGCTTTGTGCAAAATATGTCGGTCAAGCTGTCGATAAATTATGCGGCAAGGGTACTGCAAAACGTGTGGGTCTGACCGGAGATGCATGGAGATTTACCGAGAATATTGTAAAGAAAGGCGGAAAGATTGCTTGGCGGTCTACCGGCGATTCTTCCCTCGACCTTAGCATGCTTAAAGTGGGCGATGTTATCGGCGCGAAATATTATTTCAGTAAGTTCAAGGATGTTGCTCAGAAATTTAACGAGGAATACACTCATGTGATGGTGGTTATCGCATTTACTCACGGAAAACCTGTTGTTGCACACTTATATCATTCTCCGCTTCTCGGGGATAGTGTGGGCGATCGTGTCGACGTGTTGGAATCAAGTCCGCTTTTTAAGTTTAAAGTGGTGATCCGCCCGGATTATAACGTAAGTGAGTTAGTGCGATTAAATCCGGGTAGCGTGTTCGGACAGCAATTGGCGCAGAACTAGTTCTTTCTTTTCGGCAAGAAATTATTTTTTTATGATTACTGTCGTCTTATAGGGTATTTGCGGATATAGTTCCTGGACATCGCGTATCGATAACCCTATACACCCTTTGGTTTGATATATTGTACGCGATATGAATGTCATCGGCGGAAAGCGCAATCCATGGATGAGAATACCTTTCCATGAACCTGTACTGTATCGTGATTCCTTTTTGTCCTCTTGTAATCGCATGATTCTTGTGCCAAATTGTCCAAGTGGGATACCCAGATATTTTTTGAATAGATAGTCAATGTTATCACGTTTCTCGTTTCCCGTGTAATCTTTATCGACTATTTGTTTTCCACTAATAAAGAACACACCTTCAGGTGTTCGTTTATCTCCGATGCGACCTTTATCCTCTTCGTCGATCCCTATGGATATTTCGTATTCTTTCTGGATCTTTCCGTCAATATAATGTTTTAAATTATGATCTGATTTATCTACAATGATAAGATTCTTTTTAGTGAGAATATATTCCTGAGCAAGCACCTCTAATGTTTCATTGCTTTTCTTTCCCTTCGTAGCATTGGTGTTATACGTAGTGATATCCTCTTTTTTTGATTCGCATACTTCGGTGGTTACAGTTGCCGGTGTTATAGGGATAATTGGCGATGGTGCTGTATTATGTGTAGTATAGAGAATGATTGCGGCGAGTGCTACGATCAGTGATTTGTACACAGTCATAGAGTGAGAATGTTTTTGTAGTTTATAAATGTTATTTTAGTAACTATTTAATAGTGGATACATAAAGGGTTATTTCTCTGTATTATATCATGAGTATCTATCTCTTTGATAGGGAATTAATATCATTTTTGACGTAATCGACACCTATATAAACCTGCATTACGTATGTTTATCTATGGATTTCGACATCATCATTGCAGGCGCAGGTCCCGCAGGTCTGAGTGCAGCTAAGGAATTGAGTAAATGGTATCGTGTTCTTGTTATTGACCCCAAATCGAAACCACAAACAACAGCGGCATGGTATTCTTATAATGATCGTGTAGATAAATACGGACTGAAATCCTGTGTCATACGGAAGTGTAAATCGCTCATTTACAAGGCGATGGACTTAGAGCATGAAATGATTGATTCGATGGTCGTGTTGGATTCTCTTAAAGTATTACAGTTATGGCACGCGCAGGCAACAGCAAATAAGACCACGTTTCATAAAGCCACACTTAAAGATGCGGTCCCAATTACTGAAGGAGTTCTTGTAACGACAGATAAACAGGTGTATACTGCGCATCTGCTTATCGATTGTACAGGGATTACCAGTTCGATCCTCAAAAAATATGGACTTATCAAGCACTCTAACACCTGGATTCTTGCAGGAGGATTTATTAGTAATATCAAACTGAAAGATATTGATCGACTTTACTTCCTGCCGGTTAACGACAAGAGGAATACGTATATCGGGCTCTATCCCCATTCAAAGACGAGTGCAGATTTTTATGTATTTTATAATCTGAATGAGGAGATAGGAAAATTTGCAGATATCAAATCGATATTTAGAAAGGCGTTACGAAAAGAGTATCCTTGCGCTAGGATAAAATCACCATTACTTGGACGTATTGTCGGGGGAGAATTAACACAATACGCACTCGACAATATCGTATTTTTTGGTCAATCCGGAATGATGGACCCGCCGGGTTGTGGAATGGGGTTTAATGAGATCCTGCTTCATCATCAAGTATTTGCAAAAAATATTCATCAGTGTATGATACAAAAAACACTTGACACGAATGCGCTTTCAGACGCTGCCACGGCATTTCGTGATCCTGCAATATTCCAATTCCAGCAGATTATTGCAAAATATACCTATTACTTTATTTTTAGTCCAACCAAATGGCGTGGAGGGGTTGCCTGGCTTAATGCACTCGGCAAAGAGAGTAAACATTGGATGCGTAATGAGCTCACTATTCCATGGATTGAAAATGCATCAATCACACTCTACAACACCATTCCCATCACTGATGTCATAAAACTCATGCCGCCAAAAGATTATGCATTCATCATCGAACATTTCGCAAAATTTGTCGGCGATGCAGTATTTGAGGAATCTGCAAAGGCAGAGGAGAAATATAAGAGAGAATTGATTTCAAATCAGTAATGATTATTTCCAGAATTCCCACCACGGGATCCCTACTTCAGTATTAACCATCATAGAATAAATTAAATTATTACTTTGTTAGATCTTTTTTAATATACTCTTTCATGATATCCTGAATTTTTTTGAGAAAACTTTCTTCGCTTGGTGCAATGGGCGTATACTGCAGTCCTGTAGAGTTAAACCCGAGAGTGTGTTCTCCTGCTTTGTTGTCATGATCATCGAAGTAACCACGAGAAGAATTATCTCCATTGCTTACAGAATTTATGATATGTAATTTACGATCATAATCCATTTTACCGGTAATTGATTCGAAATGCGACGGATCATACTCAAAATCGCCTATAAAAAATTTTTCTGAAATATGCGGTGCCCAAAAATTGAATGCATAAGGATGGGCGGGATTGTATTTTTTAAGTTTTTCTGCATATTCTTTTGCTTCATCAGAAAGACTCTCATCAATATTCTGCCCACTCGCCAAGACATTGTATATAGTGAAATCATTCAGATATCCCCACATTGCAGCAGGAAATCGCGTGTGAATTTTGCCGTCCTTGCTTATCTCACAGGCGACTGTTCCATCAATAATAAAAATGTCAGGATTATTGGTCGATACCCACTTCCATATATCTGATACTACGTATCCTAATTTTTCATTTTTTCTATCGAATGCACGTGAACTCACCCGGTTGTTTAGTATTTTGATACCCTGCGCAGTCAACTGCTCTGTTATAGGGTCTACTACAAAATTCAGACCATATCTATCATTTCCTATTACTAGCGTAGGCATATCTCTCCTATTTTCAATTACATGATTATAGACCGCAACAGCTTCAATCGCATGGCGCTTAACAGTAGTATACGCAGATTCTCCTATAATTACCTCGCCGTTGATCCATGGAAGTTGGCTGAATTGGCTGAAAGTAAGATAATTGAAAGTAAAGTCGTGAGACATTTTGGTTTTGTCCGGCTTTTTATCTTTGCTGTTTTTTGGATCCGGAGGGCCATATATTTTATATTTTGAATATTCGAGTTCTAAGTGAAGTGGGTTTTGTCTATCAAATCCTCCTGCACGAATATCTGCTAAGGATTTTTCTAATCCTGATCTTTTTTCTGTGAGTATTGTTGAAATTGGAAGTAGGTCCAATTCGTTTATTATTTCAAAAGTTGCGTTTGTGATTGGAGGATGTGATATGAATTCTGCAAGAGTACCTGGGGCGATAACATCAAAAAATAGTTTGCGCCGATATTCTTGTTCTGGTAAAATGAGCGTTAATCTCCTCAAGAAATCAATGTTGACTTTGTTTACTCCAATATCTTGTAGGACAGCGTGTATTTTCGGATGATTCCCAAGCTTTCGAGCATAATAGTCGTAATCTTTTGCCATGTTGATATCGCAGTAATTGAAGTGCAAATTTCTAAACACCATAGAATAGTATGGATGTTTTGTTTATAAATTTTACTAATATTAACAACTCAATAGTAGTTATTATTTTATTTCCAGAACTCCCACCATGAATATCCCAGTTCCTTGCGGATGATTTTCTTAAATTCGTTATAATCTTTAGCACCGACAATGGTTTGGTTATTGATGAAGAATGTTGGTGTAACAGTTATTCCTGAATCAAGTCCGGTCTGATAATGGGATTGGACTAATTTTTGATATTTATTTGAATCAAGACATTTCCTGAATGTATTCTCGTTCAATCCTACTACTGTCGCATAGGTTACGAGATCGTCATAATAGTGTTTGGGCTGGTTTGCAAAGAGGTATTCACGGTATTCCCAGTATTTTCCTTGATCTTTTGCACAGAATGCTGCCTCAACAGTTAAATACTCATTCTCATGAGTTGAGAGTGGAAAGTCAATATAGACATAGAACACTTCAGTGTCGTACTCTCGGAAAATTTTTTTAATGGTGGACTCAGCAACTTGCGTATAATGACATGCATAACATCCGAATTCGATGATAGTAACTTTTGCATCCGGGTTACCTTTTGAGATAACGTCCGTAATCTGATACGTAGGCAGTGTCAATGTCTTGTTTTGATGCATACCCGGAATCGCGCATATCTTACTACTTGAACCATTTTGCGGTTGATTAGTTCCGAGCGGGTCAAAGATGCAGAATTGATTATTATTAGGACCATTACAATTGCCGTAGAGCGCATAATTATAGATTCCCTGACCTGTAAAAAATAATGTGAGAATTGTTATGATAAGAAAAAACCATGAGAATACCTCAAAATATCTGTAGAGGACTCGCCCAAGTTTTGGGAAGAATCGCATGAATGAACCGGTGATCTGGGACTTCAGCCGCGTGTTGAGATCAGAATTGCATTTTCTGAACGTGATTTTTCTGAAGGTACAATTGAATGCTTCTTTAGCGATAATACGGTATTTTGCAGAAAAGATCCCAAGGATTCCTGCAACAATAAGTGCGATGACACAGATCATGTTTTCACATCAAGTATTAATAAAAAAAATAAAAAAATTAATTAAAATTTATATGCCGCATCCTGCTGCATTTGCTGCACCAACTGAGTCATAGCCGAATCCTGGTCCTGGTGCTGTTGCAGATAATTGTGTATTACATTCGGCGGGTGCATTGTTGAATGCTGCGCAGATTCCTTTGAGATAACTTGCGGAGTCTCGTCCTGCATTTGATTGCGCCCCGTTAATGACGAGTGTTGGGCTGCCTTGGATTGCATATTTAGTGTTTAATGCAAGATCAGTATTGAATTTCGGGAATCTTCCGGAAAGCCATGATGCTTGGTCATTAAAGTTTGCCATAATGCCAAATTCTTTATCCGCTGTAACTTTACATGCGTCAACCTTAGCAGTATCAATTTTTGTGGATGCAATACATGCCTTAGATGCACTATCACTGCCTTGTCCTGCACTATCATTAAGGAAGCATGCAAGATATGCAAGATATTTTGCGGGTTCCTCTTTTTGGATGCAATATTGTGCAAGTTGTTCTTTAACTTCTTTTTCTCCATGCATTGCATAGTAGACAAATTTAACTTTGAAATCGATTTTATCGCCGAGTGTTCGTACTGCAGAAAGGATTCCCTTTTCTGATTGTGTTCCGTACGGGCAGTGGCTCATAACAAAGAGTTCAACAACAGGTTTGTCAGTCTTGGAGACACTTGTTGGTTGCGGCGCTGTTGGCTGCGTTGCTGTTTGTCCAGTTGCCGGCGCTGCTGCAGTTCCTGTGGCATCAACAGCTGATGGGAATAATAATTTTCCATCTTTAGTCATATACGAATTAAATTTTTGACCGCCAACATCAATACTGAGTGCATAAATTGATCCTTGATCAACAACACTGCTGACAGTTACGGTTTGTCCTTGGACGAGTCCTTGAATAATGGTTGTTGCTTTTGCTTTGGCTTCGTCGCTCGTAATTGTTTTTCCTGCAATCGTACGGGGTGTGCCACCGCCAAATCCGCCTGTCGCAGTAGAAATGATGAACAGTACTGCAAAAATAATTGCAAGGGTTCCAAGCACCCACGTCATTGTTTTGTACGTGTTTGTTTGCTTATGCTGTTTATGTTCCATATATTCTTTTGGAGCATCGTGATGCTTCTTCTTTGGTTTTTTAGACTCTGACATATCTTCTTCCATACATATCACCTCAAAATAATCCCCTCCTCGATTTATTCTCCGCCTCTTTATATATTTTGTGAAAAACTATACTTAAATGGGTTATTGCGGTGTTGCTCGTTATTTTTGGTGTCTAAAAATAAATAAACTTTAAAAACACGTCCCCCATCCGACAGATATGTTTGAAAAATCGCATATTGCTGCTCACCATTCAGTCTGGAAGAAATCATGGAAATCATTTTCTTCCCGTCCGATTATTGCGCTCTGGATATTTCTTCTAGATATTGGGATTCTTGCAAGTTTTATTCTTCTACGCTCTGTTGTTGGGCTCATGGTTCCTGAGCAGTTTGATCTTATCAGCGCCGCGCAAAAAAATATGTTAGTATTCCTCGGTATTGCGGGAATTTTTTTATTGTATGTTGTTTTACTCGCGCTTGCCTATTCTTTTTTCAAGTATATCATTTTGGGGCAAATAAAATCTTTTTCAAAAACACACACGTTCGATATGAAGACATTGCGAAACCTCTTTTTTATGAATCTCCTCCTCTTTGTATGCTTTTTTATCATCCTGATGTTTTTTACACTACTCTTTAGCGCAGTAAATTCTGTTCAGACATGGATAGGTATTACGATCTTTGCAGGATTTATTATTATACTCTTTTTACTCTATATTTTTTGGAATTTCATGCATTCAACTTGCATTCTTGGTCACGGATTCTGGCCGAGTATGAAAAAGAGTTTTCGGCATCTCTGGACATCATCCTATCTTGGGCTCATCGTGTTTAACGTCGGTATCATTATCGTATACGTCATTCTCTTCCTTGTACTTGCGCTTCTCTTCAAGTACGTATTAACCTCTTCTTTTGGCATATTCTTGCAGGTCGGAACTATTGTAAGTCTTATTGTGGTCTATATCCTTTTCATGTTTAATCGCGTCCATTTCTATTTTATCGCAGAAAAACATATCGGGCATAAAACTGTAAAAAAGAAATGATAGAGTTATTCTCTCTTATTTTGATGCGTTTTTTTTATTTACGTTATTCAATTTTTTGTAGAATACGCACAAATAAGACTGATCGGAATTATTGTCATTAAATATAATGCAAGTACACCTAAAACGCTGTTTATTCCTTCTTGTTTCCGTGCAGCAATATATGCTGGCAATTTCTGTAGTTCTGACAATTTTTTTTCGAGTGAATCTCTCTTTTCCTCTAAGATATTTTTCGTTTGTAGTATCTCTGTTGTTGTACGCTTTTTTGTGGTGTTAGGTATCACTACATATTCTGGATGCGCGTTAAAGTACATAATTGCGCTCTGGATAAATGTTTTTTCTTGTGCTATATGTCGTGACTCGGTTAGTATCGGGAACTGTGTCTGCATGTGATGGTAGCTTTTGCTTGAGTACATAAATAATCCTATTCCCACTGTTTCAGCCACAACGAACGCGGCAATAAATTTCTTAAATGTGCTTAAGGTCATGTTCTTCCAAGAACGTTAATCTATCACAACCTTTAAATATTACTTCCCCCCTTGAGGAGTGTATGAATGAAGAATTGGTTACTGTGCTCAAACGTTTGAACCTTTCAGAATATGAATCCCGCATCTATCTTGCACTCTTAGAACTTGGTGAGTCGACATCGGGTGCAATCCTTTCAAAGTCCCAGATCAATTCTGGAAAGATCTATCTCATCTTGGAATCCCTTGAACAAAAAGGACTTGCGACAGAGATCGTAAAAAATAATGTGCGTCATTTCAGGGCAGTCGATCCTCGATCGATCAGTAAATACCTTGACCAAGCGCAGCAAGATGTGGATGCACAAAAAAAATTATATCAGACATTGCTTCCCCAACTCCTTACCTATGCTTCTGCTTCTCCGACTACTCCTGAAATCCGCGTGTATACTGGAATTGAAGGTATGAAGTCTGCATTTGATGAGGAAATGCTTTGTTATGCGCAACAAAAGGAACTTCTCATCTATGGGATCATTGATTATGATATGCATGATCAACGATTAGTACGCTATTTTACTTCGACCATATTCCCTACGCGTGAATCAAAGAAATTGAAGATAAGAAAAATCATTTCGGCACATGCAAAAGAAAATATTATCGAAAAAGGAGTGACACGACGATTCATTGATTATGATTCCTACTTCACCTATAATATTATTAATGATCTTGTGATATTTGCCGTCTGGTGCAAAGAGCCCCTCTTCATCACCATCCGTTCAACAGAAGTCAGTAATGGGCTGAGAAGTAATTTTAATGCAATATGGAAGAGTGCAAAGAAGAAATAACTATCGCTAAAGAGAATATTTAAAAATATATCACTATTTCTCTACTTATGGGGGATTCTATACCTGATGTTAGTATTATGCGTGGTATTCTGCGTGATGCCATAGTTGAGATAGAAACTGGTGTAAAAAAACAGTATGAACCTTTTCTTAAACTTCGAGAGGTACCGCAACCATTAGAAAAACGAATTGCAATTGCAAAAAACCCTCGTATTGAAGACCCGCAATCGCCGCATCTGGATACTGTCTGTCATGGTACAAGTTTATTCCTCTTTGGAATTCTACCCTATGATATGATTATTCCCACTAATGGCAACAATCAAGAATTACGCGCCGCTCTTGCGCGTATGATTAAATCAGATTATCCTTCAGATAATTCTATTGCAGTGTGGTTTGAAGATTCATCTGATTTAAACACTTCTGAGATCATTCACAGCGCGTTTATTGAACAGGTTAATCCGTTAGAGGGACATCATCGAGAAGGAACATTCGGTCCGTTTAGAAGTTTTAATGATCTTTCTACAGTCGAATCATACATTAACCGCGCAACACGTTTAGCGTATAAACACGTCTCTAAATATTATACATTGAATCCATCAGATAATCTTAAGGATTGGGCAGAAAGACAAGTACGCAGATATCAAGCACTTGGGTAGTCAGTAGAACTGTTCTAACATATCTTCTTATACTCATCCGAGAAGAACCAGCTTCCTGAAACAATGATATCTGCGCCTGCTGCAATACATTTCTTTCCCGTGCGTTCGTTTATTCCGCCGTCAACTTCAATGGCAAATTTCAGTTTCTTTTGCTGCCGAATCTCTTTGAGTCGCTTGATGCGACGAAGACTGCTTTCCATGAATTGTTGTCCAGGAAGTCCAGGATAGACTGCCATGACGAGGATGAGATCGATCTTATGCAAGAATTTGATTTCGCTTATGGAAGTGTCGGGGTTTATTGCAATACCCACAAATTTTTTATTTTTATGGAGAAAATCAATGGTCTTTTCTGCATTTGCTTTCAACACTTCTTGATGGATGATGAACATATCTGCAAGTAAAAAGAAGTCTCGGACATATTTTTCATAATTGACAACCATGAGATGCGCTTCGCGTTTATGTTTGCAGACAAATTTACGGACATGTGCGGGCGTGAAACTTTTACCGTGCACGAATTTTCCATCCATGATATCGAGGTGGAGGACCTGATGCTCTTTTTCTCGTGAAGATAGCGCGTTATTGATCTCTGCAATCATCGCATCATTTTTCTTATTCTTACGTCTCGCGTCAACATAGAATGTCAACAGTGATGCAGAGAGACGTGTCATGTATGTGTTGGATTGGTTTTCATTTATTAATTTATTTAATTATTAGTTTTTTTAATAATATTTATATAGAAGCAGTTGCGGTAGTATAGTATGGGTGACATCATGAAACATATTCTAGGATTTATCGCAAGCGATCATCGTGGATACAAACTTAAGGAATATCTCAAAGAGAAATTTCCGCTGATTGATCTGGGAACATTCACTGATAAGAAAATGGTTGATGAAGTTGATTATGCAAAAAAATTAGTCAAGTATGTTCTTAAGGAGAAGAGTCAGGGTATCCTCATCTGCGGATCAGGATTTGGGATGGATATGGCTGCAAATCGTTATAAGGGGATTCGCGCAGCGCTCTGCCACACACTGCAGGATGCGACATGGGCAAGGTATCATACTGATGCGAATGTTATTGTTTTAAGTGGAGAATTTACGAAACCCTTACTTGCCGAAAAACTCGTCAAGAAATTCTTTGCAACAAAATTCTCAGGGATTGCTCGCTATAAGCGAAGGATTAAGAAGATGGATAGATGATTATTTTAAACATGATCTAAATAATTGCTCACGTTCTCCATTATCCTGCACGCCAAATCACTATCTATATTTCCTGCGAGTGGAATATAAATTTTTACGTATTCCTCGATTTTCTCTCGCGCGAAGTCGGGAGTATATACTTCAAGTGTCGAACTGTTGTGAATGATATCGCAGAGCTTGATTACTTGGATATCTTTTGGTGCAGCGAGGATTCGCTTATTATACTCGTCTTTCGAAACATCGCGAGTGAGTATCTGGACAGCTTCTGATACCCTCTTTCCAAATATTTCAGTGATCTCGTCAAGTGTAAGATCTGTATCTTCTACGGTGTCATGCAACCATGCAATGCATTTATTTAGTGGTGTATCATATTTTTTAGATTGTGTAAGCATCGTTACAATCGCTTGAGGATGAGTGATAAATGGTTCTTGAGTCTTGCACCTTATCTGTCCTTTATGGTATTCGGTTGCATAATGCTGCGCAAGTTCGAGTATTAAATTATCGTATTCTTGGGAGTAGAGTCGAATTCCGTAGTTTTGTTCTTTAAAAAATTCTTTATATCGGAGGGTAGTGATATACCCCGTGTCTGGTGCTCCTACAGGCCTTGAGTATTCATCGGGTGTTTCATCCGGCATGCTATCCCAGTATTCCTGGACATATTTTGCGATATCTGCTTCATATTGATGTATTGAATACCCGTCAGGTCGCTGGCCCCAGCCGCGTTCTGATTCTTCCCATTCCTGAACGTATACGATATTTTTTTGGATGTTTGGTGTGTTGGTTGTTTGTGTCATACTCCCTATAATACATCTCATGATTTATAGTTTTCACTATAACATTTTAGTAGTATTAGTACAGATTATAACAATATTTTTAAACACAAACATCTTTAGACTGGGTATGGAGAAGAAACTCACGACCCAAGGCCCCAAAAATCGCAAATCATATACTGTAACCCTGCCTATTGAATGGATCAAGAACCAAAAACTCGATAAGAATAAGCAGGTAGAACTTACTATCGTATCAGATCGTATAATCATATCTTCACAAAAGCACGAGTCACAGCGCGCGATTATCGATGAAAAAGATTATCCTGATGTCCTGATAAAAGTCTTGCAGATATACTACCGGAAAGGATTTGATGAACTCAAAATATTTATCCATTCACCACAGTCTATAGCAAAGATTGCACAGATTATGGAAAAGCACATGATCGGATTTGAGATCATCGAACAGAAAAAAGAGTATATCATCATCAAAGATATTACTAAGGATTCGTCAGATGAATTCAACATTGTACTCCGGCGTGTATTTTTGCTCCTCTTGGAATTCTTTGAAGCATCAGAATCTGCAGAGATAGACTCGCTTGACCGCAATATCAGTAGGCTTGTGAACTACTGTCAGCGCATTATCATAAAACGGGGTCATGTGCAGTATGCAGACACGCCATTACTTTTCATGATGCTCGATAGGCTCGAAAAACTCAAGGATGAATTTGTATGGTTACTTGGTCCTGCACTTCATAAGAAGCAGTCAGTCTATATCAAAGAATTACATACACTACTCAGGACAGCGTACGAACTGTTCTACACCTTTGATCCACAAAAATACTCCTCTGGCCAGAACAGGACATATCTCCTCAAACATAAGATACTTAGAGAAGAGAAGAGCGCATCCAATATGCATATCCATAACAGCATGCGCATACTCAACTCACTCTACGCAGATATCTATGCAGTGAAATGCAGTACGTCAGAAAGATTAAAAAATTAGATAATTAACTGTTTGAGGCGGGTTTATTTTTCATTCCCATTTTTCCTGCCGCCGAACATCTTATAGAGGACAGTATCGACATGTGCTTTATCCTTATCAGACATTTTAATGATCCTTCCGCGCGGATCAAATTCTGCTTTTGTAGTGGTTTGTGGAATTTCAGTTTTTGCTTCTTGTGATTCAATCTGTTTCTTGTAATTATTGATCTCACTCATGAGTTCATCGACTTCTTTCATTTCACGGCTGGATAGCACACTCTTTTCTTTAAACCGTAAGACATCCGTGCATATTTCTGCAATATGTTCTGCAGTAAGCCCGAATTTTTCGAGGAGTTCTTGTGGTTTTCCGGATTCACCGAATATATCATTCATACCGATTATTTTGATAGGAATTTTCGCTGTTGAAAGTGCTTCGCAAACTGCACTCCCGAGACCGCCATAGATTGAATGCTCTTCGCAAGTCACAACTGCCTTACATTTCTGCGCATACATACGTAATGTCTGTGTGTCGAGTGGTTTGATGGTATGCATATTCATGACTGCGGCCTGAATCCCATTACCTGCAAGAATGTTTGCTGCAGTAAGTGCCTGCGAAACCATAACGCCGCAGGCAATAATAAGGACATCTCCTCCTTCGCGCATGATATTTGCTTTTCCGATTTTGAATTCTGAATATTCATTAGTGATAATGGGGGATGGTTCACGCGATAATCGAAGATAACAGGGACCCTGCTGTTTTACAAGTTCCGCAACTGCTTTTTGTGTTTCTATGGCGTCTGATGGAACAACAACAGTGAAATGGGGCATGGTCCGAAAGAGTGAGATATCCTCTTCACACATTTGTGAGGCGCCATCTTCACCGAGCGTAATTCCGGAATGATGTCCTGCAATTTTCACATTTGCATTATTAATCGCGATAAGTCTGATCTGCTCATGACCGCGTAAACAGAATGCGGCAAAGGTATTGGTGAATGGGATGAATCCTTCGAGCGCAAGACCATTCGCCATTCCAAACATATCCTGCTCGCTGATGCCGACCTGAATGAATCGCTGCGGATATTTTCCTGCAAATTCTTTCACCCGACATGATTCTGCAAGATCAGCAGTCAGAACAATGACACGTGGATCATCTATTGCTGCAAGTTTCTTTCCATATCCGTCACGCGTAGAGATGTTTTGAATCATTTTAATTTTCTCAGGCAATCATATGCCGTATCGATCAATTGTCGTTGTCCTAATTTAGTATCAAATCGATGGAACTTCTTTTCTTTATTATTAAATAATACGTCACTTACAATAAACATTGAAGCAACTTTTGCTTTTCTTATTTTACCGACAGTAAATAGTGCTGATGCTTCCATTTCAACAGTATAAATGCCTTCCTTTTTCGTATTCTGCATAGTTCCGTAATGCAAGATCCGGGTTATATTCTACTTGAATGCCCATTGTTTTCTCCCTTATCGATGATGTTCCAGATATGTGCTTTTAATTTTTGTTGCATGCGACGCATCTATTCCAACTCCTGCATTGCTTTTTCATATTCTTCTTTATTAGGTGCTATGCCATGCCAAAAGGCGGTGTTTTCCATGAATGAGACGCCCTTGCCTTTGATGGTGTGCGCGATTAGTATCATACATTTACCTTCATCTGATTCTTTTTTTGCTGCAGTAAATATTTCGAGCAGTGCAGGGATAGTATGTCCGTCGACTTCAAGGACAGTGAATCCGAATGATGTAAATTTTTCTTTGAGTGGTTCAAGATTTTTAATATCCTCGTTCGATCCGCCAAGTTGAATATTGTTATGGTCGATTATTATGATGAGATTTGAGAGTTTGTATTTATTGATTGTTGCAAAACTTTCCCACACCTGTCCTTCATCGAGTTCTCCATCGCCCATGAGACAATAGATTTTTGCAGGGATATTTTTTAACCGAAGCGCGAATGCCATACCTGCAGCAATGGAAAGTCCTTGGCCCAAACTTCCTGAAGTGGATTCCATGAGTGGAAATTTTGATTTGTCAGGATGGCCCTGTAATCGTGAATCTATTTTGCGGAATGATTGCAATTCTTCGTGCGGGAAATAGTCGCAATGTGCAAGTATGCTGTAATAGATTGGTGTGCAATGGCCTTTGCTGAGGATGAACCGGTCGCGATTCTCGTCTTGAGGATTTTGAGGGTCATGATGCATCACATTGAAGAACAAGACACTCATGAGTTCAGTTGCTGAAAATGATCCGCCGATATGTCCAGAACCTGCGATATACACCATATCTAAAATGTCTCTGCGCAGTTCCTTGCATAGTTGAGAAAGTTGTTCAACGTCAGATATTGCTTGCATACCTGAATAAAGAAATGAATTATTTATATAGTTAGCGGTTGCGATTGTATGGATGATTGTCAATCGGTTTCTTATCAACAGGATTTCTTTTCAGTAAGATTTCTTGTCCTGCACATCTAATAATTGTACTGCCTCAAAGTATAGTGGTGTTGCAAGTGATTTTGCTTGAGAGGAAGTTATCCTATTATACATGAAATCGAATTTTCGTCGTATTTTATCCTTGCCAAGACGGGAAGTCAGTTTCTCGACGTGCCTCAGCGCGTTGATCTTGAAATAACTCAGGCTATCAGCATCCTTGATGAGATCGGATTCTTCATTTCCGCCTTCTTCATGGTGTAATATCATATTGTGTATACGCGCAATTTTTTCAGGATTGTATTTTTGCGATTGAAGAAATGAGGTAATAATCTTTGCTGATGATTGCTGATGTACACGCAGATATTTCGGATCATCAAGTTCCATATCCTTGAATTTATCTGCAGCAGTCGTGGTATGGAATGCGCGGTCGATATCATGCGCGTATGCTGCGATTTGCATCGCTTCGTCAGCATCAGGTTTTAGTTGCAAGAGATAATTCACTGTGTGTTCGAAATGTGTATAATTCCCTTTATTAGCGCTTTTCGAAAAGCAATCATGGACATATGCGATGACATCGTTAAGCATATAATGGGAACGTACAATAGATATAAAAATATGATTATTTTCCAGGCAACTCTGATTTATTGTCCATTAAATCAACGCGCCAGTTTGTAGAGGGCATAGTGTATGTATGTTTCGCGCAAAGACTCCACAAAATTTATAAGAAGTAGGAATGTTTATGATATTCACAAGAGTTAGTGTATATGATATTTACAAAATTATAGAATGTATAGAGTGTATGTAACAAGATTATGATCTTGCGGGTATTATGAAATATGAAATTTTTTAATCTTTTCAAAAAAAAGGATCGCGAAGTATTGAAGTTGGCGTGTTTTGATCTTGATGATACGCTCTGCGCCATGGGTCCTATTCAGGCAGAAACAGAGGCACTTATCGCCCAGATGATGCATACTGATTTGCATGCATTGCATCTTCGGGCAAAAGAGCATCATGCAAAAACTGCCCATTCGATAAAATCAAATAGCGCGCTTGAGGAATCCAAACCCACATTAACAACTATCCTGCGAACATTCAATGATGTGAAACGCTCACACATCCATCGCGATCGTGATCCCATATTATTTTCCCGGCAGATTTGGTATAAAGAGACATTGCGGCAACTGAACATTAAGCTTTCACTTACAAAACTTAAAGAACTTTCCGTAAAATATGAGAAGGCGTATTGGGATTATTTAATCCCGCGGCTTAAATTATTTCCTCATACCCTCGAGACACTTCGTGAACTCAAAAACCAGGGAATGACTCTTGTATGCCTGACTGATTCTGACGGCGAGAAGGGAATCAAACTTCGACGGATGGCGTATCTTGGTCTTGACGCGTATTTTGATTTTATCATCACTGCCGACGATACGAAAAAAAATAAACCTGCAATCGAAAATTGGGAATATGTACTCCAACATACCGGTATGCGTGCTGCAGAATGCATGATGGTCGGCGATCATCCAGAGATTGATCTCATAATGGCAAAACATTGCGGATTTATAACAGTCTGGACAAAAGAATATCTGCATTCCAGCGAACATTTCAACTATGTAGATCATGAAATTACTGATATTAAAGATGTGTTGAAGATTGTGAAGAAGTATCAGTAAATATGATAACTTTTTGAATTTACTAAACAAATATTTTTCTTATTCATTCACCACAACCAACTTTCTCGACTTAGAAACATAGTTCATAATTTTGCCATCCTTCCATTTGCCGCAGCCTAAAATATCATCTTTGCCGGTGCGTTCATCATGATGCGCGATGATGAGAAAGTAGTGTCCGAGATCTTCATCCCATGTAATATCATTGCCCATGATCCAAAAATGCATCTGCTCGTCATTGATGTGGATGATTCCTTTAGTCGCATGGCGTGCAATGATCTGCGCTCCTTCAATACTGAGGCGAATATGCTCTTTGTAGAGTTCTCCAAAATACATCCCCGTACTGTCGATACGGATTGTGTCTAAATCGATTTTCGCAATGTCTTTTGTGACAATATAGATGCGATTATCCTTGTTTTGTAAAAATGCATAGGGTATGTCTTCTTTATCGATCTTATACCCGAATTGTTCTTCAAGTTTTTCAAGAATATGCTTGATTTCCCTTGTATTAAGGATTTTGAGATGGAACATGTGTGGTATTATACTCCGTATGTTTTCTTAAGATGCGCGATATATGAATTAATGTCAATAGGTTTTCCGCAAGCATCCTGAACAATCTCTTCAGTTGTTTTTGACGCACCATACTGGTGAATGTGTTCTTTTAACCATGTGCGGATGCGAGTAAAATCGCCTTTTGCTAAATCTTTTTCGACTGCAAATGATTTATTCATTGTTTTATAGATCATCGCTGCGTAAATACTCCCCAGCAAATATGTCGGGAAGTATCCTATCCCATCCATAACCCAATGCATATCTTGTAATACTCCTTCTTTCATTGTTTTTGGATTGATTCCAAGATATTCTTGGTATTTAGCATTCCATACTTCGGGAAGTTTTTCAACAGATAATGATCCCTCGATAAGTGCTTTTTCTAATTCGTAACGGATAATAATGTGAAGTCCATATGCAAGTTCTCCGGTCTCTATACGAATCGGAGAGTTTTTTATTTCGTTAAGTTTCTTTACAAATTCATTTTGCGTATTTCGAATATTGAATACTTTTTTGAATGCGGGATACTTCCAATCCCAGAATGCGTTGCTACGTGCAATATGATTCTCCCAGAATCGTGATTGTGATTCATGGAGGCTAAATGATGCGGCATCAAAAAGTATTGTTCCTCTAAGTCTTTTTTTAAAATTCATCTCATAGAGTGCATGACCTGTTTCATGGACGGTGCTCATTAATGAAAAAAATGGGTCATCACGAATACTCGTAGTAATTCTAAAATCATCCGGGCCGATAGTGGTCATGAATGGATGCACTGTCTTTCCAATACCGAATCGATCCCTCTCTTGGAGTATGGTAGCACTAATCTCGCTGCAGAGTGCAAATTGTTTTTCATTAGAAAAATCACCCTTTATGGTGTACGCCACTGGAGAAGTTTTTCTGAGTAGTGCAATAAGTTTAGGTTTTAATTCTGCAAATATCTTGTCGATCTTTTCTACAGTCATTCCCTCATGAAATTTTTCTAGCAATACATCATACGGATTTTTTTTTGGGTCGATATATGTTGCTTCCTTACGTTTCATTGCGAAAATCTTTTTGAGATGCGGTTCGAGTATATGATAATCGTTTTTTTCACGCGCTTCAATCCATTTGTCATACGCAACAGTTTGAAGATTAGTATACTCTTCAACATGTTGGTGCGGGATATTTTTCAGACGGATAATCTGTTTTGCGTATTTATTTACAATCTTATTATCTAAATCCTTAAGCTTCTTTTTTTGTAATTGTGTAATCTCTTTATCTAATCTGCTATTCGTCATAATTTCATGTATTTTAAGCGCGATATAGGCATTTTGTTCCCCGCGATGTGTTGCGCCAAGTCTGGGCATAGCCACTTTCGAGTCCCAATCAAGAAGTGCAGCAATCTCTTTAAGAATTGAAAGTTCGTGTTCAGTTTCTTTGAGTATCTTACTCATTCATACACCCCACACCGGATTTTCCTTTCGGTGGATCTCTGCAATGACTCGTAAGATTTCAGTTTCATCTTTCGCAAGATATTTAGTCAATGTTTTTATTTTACGGAAATCCGCTTCAGGAATTGCGGAATAGAATATCTCTCCTTCATTGATTTGCCGGCCGATTGTTGCTCCTGGGATTGAGAGTGCAATTTGATCCTTCTTTTTTGCGACACTGATACTTTCCTTATCCTTTTGCATTTCTTTTATAATGCCGATGATTGTTCCATCATCTTTCATGAGTTGCATTCCAGGCTTTGCTTCGCCTACAAGTATTTCCGCGCCGAATACTGCAGGATTACTTGCACGAAAACTGTGGTGTAAAAGGAATTCTATTTTACATGGACGCATCAATCCTTCGAGTTCTTCTCCTTCAATGCGACGCGCTTCATCTTCGCGCCATTTTTCATAATCTTCAATGATTTTATAGATGATTGTATTCGTGATGATTTTTACTTTTTCATTTTTGAGCGTAGAATCCATGGTAATATTGAATCCGAGAATTACTGTTTCGAGTGGATTTCGTTCATGATTGGATTCCGCATCAGTAATATCCTTCTTTGTGATATTCCCGACTGTTGCTTTACGAATATGTATCCCTTTGTCTTTGAGGAGTTTGATGAGTGCTTCTAAACTTCCAATCGTATCTGCTTTGACCACAACCCCCTCTTTATCAACAGTGATCATGACTTCTTCAACTTCTTTTTGCACACTTAATTTTGCCTGTTCAATATCTGCAATCGATGCGGAATTTGGAAGTGAGATGATGGGCATTCCTGCAATGACTTCTTCAATATTTGGAGCACTGATGCGAACGCCGGTTGCCGCGATCGCTTCACGACCCGGCGAGAATTTTGCTTTTTTATCGCGCATGTCAAAGAGTTGTTTCGGCGTGAATAATCCTTTCACTTTGGTGATGATCGGTTTTTCAAGCCCTCCAATAATGAGTTGATCATTGACGCGAACCATCCCATCATAGATAATCGCGTCCATGCAAAGGCCCATGCCTTCAACGGTTTTGATTTCAAGGATAGTTCCTTTGCCAATAGAATCAGGCGCAATATCGCATTGCAATTTATTTTCGAGATAGCGCTGCGTAAGACCTGTTAAGACCATCAAAAGTTTTGGAATACCGATACCGTGTTTTGCAGCGCAAGGAACAATTGCAATCTGTTTTGTGAAATCGCAGCGATCAAACCGTTCAGACTCAAGGCCGAATTTTTCATTAATGAATGCAACAAGCATATAAAGTTTCTCTTCAATTTTCTGTTGGACAAATGATTCCTGTGCAGCAATATTTTGGAGAAGAGATTTATCCTTAAGTTCTGGAAATATCTTAAAACCATTGATGAGATCGATCTTATTGAGCGCAATGACAAACGGCGTCTTATAGGCTTTGAGGATTTCAAATGCTTCAATAGTCTGTGGTTTGAATCCTTCATTAATGTCGATGACGAGAATTGCGATATCGGCAAGATTTCCACCACGCTTTCGTAAACTTGTGAATGCTTCGTGCCCAGGAGTATCAATGAATAAGAGTCCGGGAATAATGAAATCCATCTTGACACCGAGTATATCAGTAAATTTTTTAATGGTCTCTATAGGAACACTGGATGCACCGATTGCTTGAGTAATCCCTCCTGCTTCACCATCAATAATAGCCGTATTTCTAATCCTATCAAGAATACTCGACTTTCCATGATCAACATGGCCAAGGACTGCAATGATCGGTGAACGGCAGTTTGACATATCCTATTGGAAGGAGAAGGGTTTTTTAAATGTTCTGGATTTCAAGAGGGCGTGGTTTTTATCTTACGTATTTGTTTTTCCATCTTCGTAAATGGTGCGTAACTCTTGAGGTAATTGCTCTTTTTTTAATTCTGCTTCGATGAGTCGAGGGATACATCCAAAACTTGTTTGTTCAATGCGCTGCTGTAATGTTTGCGCGAGCATATTTTTTTCTGGGATGTACGTTCCATAGACGTGTGATGTTCCGACGCAGGATCGTATCTCTCCGGTTATCGTAATATATAGAGATGCCACGCTTTGTGTGCATTTAGGGCCTTGGATATAACATGTTGGGAGCTCTGGGATGTTGAATTCTTTGCTATCGATATTGATAATGTTTTTTCGCAGGTCATACATATCTTTTGGCGTTACCTCGTCTTTTTTGAGTGCGTTGAGCATGGCTGCAGTATAAATGGATGCTGCCTGCATTTGACTGAGATGTGTTGGTCCTGCGGGGATATATGATTTTATTTCAGGCATGATATTATTTTCTCTGCAGAACCGGAATAACTCAGGTATCTCTGCGTAATTGCTTTTCATGACGAGAATATCTGCACCAAGTCGCGTAGAGTGATGGTTGGTTCCATCGATTTGCTGTGTTGCTCCTTTAGTATATCCGAGTAGTATTAGTTTTTCAATCATTGCATCCCTGCGCATGGTATACAGCCCGGTATTGTCTGCGACATAACTGTTTTGCAGCTGAGGATTTTTACTCCAGAATTTAATGAAGAATGAAACTGGTTTATTGCTCCATTTCTTGGCGTATTCTGCAAGCGCGGAGTGTTCTCCTAGTGTAAATATGATTGCATGCATTTTTTTATTGGTGATATATTCGACAACAGTTTGGAAATTAGGGTCAAGTGTTGGTTCTCCTGCTCCGACAATGTCGACTGTGCGTGCTCCGATCGCGTAAGCTTCGTCAATCATTGCGAGTTGGATTTCGAGTGGTTGTTCGTTTGGCAAGCGTTTCTTGCTTTTTGTAGTCCAGCTATCCTTGATTTTTTTAGTAAAACATCCCGCGCATGATTTATTGCAAATATTCGATAGTTCCATAACTACTTTTATGAGTTGATTATTTTGGTGTGCATGAAGATATGCTTTTTTTGGGATATCCCAGCCGGAAATAATTGATGGATTCATAAGTGTCACCTTTTATCACTAATTAATAGTACTATACAATAACACTTTAATAAATATTCCTATAAATAGATTTATTAAAATAGTAAAATTTAAATACTATTTATTATTATAATTGATATTATGGTTGAAAAAATCGAAAAAATCTATTCTCTTGATTTGAAAGATAAAAAGCTGCTTTTCGAGTTAGATAAAGACGCGCGAAAGAGTTTTCCTCAAATTGGAAAAAAAATAGGTCTTAGTCAGGAAGTTGTATTTCATCGCGTGAACAGGCTCATGAAGCGGGGCATTATCAAACGATTTCAGACTGTCGCATCCATCTCCCGGATGGGATATATCGCGCCGAAAATCTATATCCAACTCCAAAATATTTCTCATCAGAAACAAGAAGAACTCTACGCTTATCTTCGTGCGCACTCGAATATATTTTGGTTTGGTATCTGTCAAGGTCGCTGGGATCTTATCATTGCCTATTGGAGTCGCGATACCTTTGAATTCGGAACACTCGTCGATGATCTGCTCTATCGTTTTAGCACTTCTATTCTTGAACGCCAGATTACTATCGGGAAAAATACCATTCAATTTAATCGTCGATGGTTTTATCACGACAACTTAGAGCCCATTGAATCAGACTTTGGTTCTGCCCAAGAATCAGTGCAACTCGATCGAATCGATGAGAAAATACTGCGCTATCTTGGAAATAATGCGCGACTCTCAGTCGTTGAACTTGCAAAATTGATAAAAACAACCGCGAGCGTCGTCCATTACCATCTTAAGCAACTGGAGAAGAGCAAGATTATTGTAGGCTATAAAATTTCAATTGATGCCCATACGCTCGGGTACGAATCCTGCAAATCATTTATTTACTTCCAAAATATTACTGAGAAACGTCGTCGGGAACTCATTGCGTTCTGTAAAATGCATCCCCACATCATCAATATCGTTCTCTGCGTCGGTCCCTGGGATATGGAAATCGAATTTGAAGTCGAGAATTTTGATCAGTTCTATGATTTGATGAATAAGGTTAAAGAAAAATTTCCTGACATCATCAAAAATTATGAATCAGTCGTATTCAAAGAAGAGCCCAAACAATCCTTTGTTCCGCTTTGTTATCCAGAATTATAGCAAATTGCTTTCGACGATATTTGAAGATTAAAGCAATCTACTATAAATCCGGCGCCGTCCTAAATCTCTGTTTTCTTAATATTTATTAACCCAATATACCCTTTTGGGGTATGATTGGGGGTGGGAGCGAACCCCACCGTGACTAAGGAAAACAAGCTGATTAAAAAAGTTAAGCG
>Ga0265292_1000772_pt1 | contig 36714 bp, 29 predicted proteins | sample Munlanlewell296A_FD_189080 | JGI IMG/M metagenome (GOLD analysis project Ga0265292, IMG submission 189080) | Leachate microbial communities from a municipal landfill in Southern Ontario, Canada - Leachate well 296A | ecosystem: Engineered > Solid waste > Landfill > Unclassified | place: Canada... | reverse complement strand
ATCCGGCAGGAAATTTTGGAATTTTATGCCTTTGTTTGTATTCAAATCGATATTGTAAACCCAGCCAGCATCTAAAATCATCAGATTGTTGTTTGTTCCGGTTTGAATCCCGCTGTAACTCGTACTCAAGTTTTCATAACTCGCGCTCCGCGCCCCATAGTTGTCGAAGTAGAATGTCGAAGTCCCCGTCTGCATGCCATCAAATTCATAGGTGATAATCGCGGACTCAATCGTGTAATGTTTCGGTCCCGTCGCCTCCGGCTCCTTTGTCACGGTTTCCTTTTCTTCCGGAATTATCGCCGTAGTTTCGTCCTTTTTTCCGCACGCCGAAAACACCATCAGACTGACCGCAACTAACAGTAAAAACTTTTTCATTGGAAGAGGGTTATGGATTCATCAGTCATTTTGCGGTAAAATCGCTTCGCTATGCAAGTCAAAGAATTTCTCATCAAAGTCCGCAACTCCATCTCCCGTTTCTTTTACAAGAACATTTTCAAAAGAATTGTTTTTCACATCGACCCCGAACGCACTCACGACGGCATGACCCGTATCGGCCGTATTCTCGGCTCAAACTTCATCACCCGCGGCCTCACCTCATTCGCTTTCAATTATTCCCATCCCGCCCTCGAGCAAACCATCCTCGGTATAAACTTCCAAAATCCCCTAGGCCTTTCCGCCGGTTTCGACAAGGACGCCCACCTAACAAACATCCTGCCAAATGTCGGCTTCGGTTTCGAAGAAATCGGTTCCATAACAGGTGAACCTTGTGAAGGAAATCCCAAACCGCGACTCTGGCGCTTAAAAAAATCCCAAGCTCTGGTTGTCTACTACGGTCTGAAAAATGACGGCGCCCTGTCCATCTCCACACGCCTCAAAGGAGAGACTTTCCGTTTCCCCATCGGCATCAGCATCGCAAAAACCAACTGTCGCGAAACAGTGGATACCAACGCCGGCATTGCCGATTATTTCAAAGCCTACGTCGCCTTTCAGGACATCGGCGACTACTACACTATCAATATCAGCTGTCCAAACGCTTTCGGCGGCGAGCCTTTTACGGATAAGGAAAAACTCGAGTTCCTGCTCACAAAAATCGACACTTTCCCCAGCAAAAAACCGATCTTTTTGAAAATCTCCCCCGACCTCACAGAAAGCCAACTCGACGACATCATCGCCGTCTCCCAAAACCATCACATCTCCGGTTTCGTCTGCACAAATTTAAATAAAGATCGCTCCAAAATCGCCCACAAAATCCTCGACAAAGATTTACCTTCTCTCGGCGGCATCAGCGGTAAAGTGGTAGAAGATCTCTCAAACAAATTCATCTCCGAAGTTTACAAGAAGACTCATGGCAAAATGATCGTTATCGGTGTCGGCGGCATCTTTTCCGCCGCGGACGCCTACAAAAAAATCCGCCTCGGCGCCTCTCTCCTCCAGCTCATCACCGGCATGATTTTCGAAGGCCCGCAGGTCATCAGCGAAATCAACCAAGGCTTGGTGGAATTGCTAAAAAAAGACGGCTATAACAATATTTCCGAAGCCATCGGCGCGGATCACAAGAAATAAAACACCACCACATGAAAACCGCTATCAAAATTATTCTCACAATCATCATCCTTTTTCTCGCTTTCTCATTTATCAAATTTAAATTCCTAAACAACCGCCAAACCTCTCTCCCCTCCACCTTCATCTGCAATCTCGTCGACCGCGCGGCAAACTCCGCCGGCATCACCGGCACCGATCTCGGCATCGGACTGGTCCGCAACAACAGCCTCTATCTCTTTTTCGGAGATACAAACGGCGGCAAAATAAACAAAAACATCGCCGCCTCCACCATCGCCGTCGCCCCAAAATCCGCCACTCCCGACTGCGCTGATTTCACATGGCCTCGTCTCGAGCCTCTCAAATCCGCGAAAAAAACCGGCACAGACATCTCCACCGTCCCATCCGGCATCATCCAGATCGGCAAAACCGTTTACCTCTTTGCCATGCGCATGACCAACTGGGATTTTTTGAATAAGAATGGGAACCACGGCTATGGCCTGCTTTTCAAATCTGACGGCACCGAAAATTTTCAGGAAACAAAAACCCTATGGTCCCCCGACTCTATCCATATGAACAGCGCTCCCATCTTTGGCACATCTCCAGACGGCAAACCCGTCGTCTATATTTACGCCACCGGCGAATATCGAAAATCCGGCATCTATCTCGCCTATGTCGACCCAAGCCAAATCGAAAATAAATCCGCTTACCATTATTATCCGAATTGGACTACTGATATCTCCGAAGCCACCCCGCTCATCGATGCCAACGCCGGCGAACTCTCCGCTGTTTACAATTCGACTCTCAAAAAGTATCTCCTCATGTTTAGCAATTACTCGCTCACAAACGGTGGTCTCAAACTCTACGCTTCCGACTCTCCCGCAGGCCCATTCCAAAAATACTCCCTAAACCCATGCGCAAAAAACTCCGACTGGATGAAAGAAGGCTGGAGAAGCTGCTACGGCGGCTACATCCTCCCCGAAACCTTCGGCACGGACGGCCGCGACGTTTACTACACGCTCTCCCTCTGGCGGCCATACACCACCGTGCTGATGAAGACTAGACTTTAAGTCCGCTTTTCCATATATTTACTCCTGCCTAAAAGGCACAAACGCGGAGAGGTACCCAAGTGGTTGAAGGGGCGGGATTGCTAATCCTGTAGGTCGGGGAAACCCGGCGCGAGGGTTCAAATCCCTCCCTCTCCGCCATGATCTGTACCCCAAAAAGTAGACACGGGTACAGTTTTCTTTTGTTAGAATAAGTTAGTAATCAATTAACAAAAGAATATGAGAACAATATTTTCAAGCGAGCAGATCGCGAAGTTAGAACAGAATCCCTGTGTCTTTAGCTGTGGACAAAGATCAATCCACTACACCTACGAATTTAAAAAACGGGCTTTGGATTTGTATTTTCAGGGAATCAATCCGGACGAGATCTGGAAACAAGCAGGTTTTGATATCGGCATATGGAAAAAAGGCTATTGCAGGTATACGCTCAAAGATTGGAGGAGAATGGTCAAAAAAAGAGGTTTGGAAAGCTTGATCAAACTATCAGGAGTTCAGGCGGACGGCGGACACAAAAGAGCCAGGTCGCCAGAGGCTGACAGAGTTAGGCGGCTGGAGCTTCAGATTAGGTATCTTGAAAAAGAAAATGATTTTTTAGCCAAACTCCGGGCCAAAAGAGCGGAGTCAAACTCAGGCCGCGTGAAAAATACAAACTCATCAGAGAGCTAAAAGATGATGTCAATATCCTTTGCAAACTGGCAAATGTCTCCAGAGCCGGATACTACAAATGGCTAAAATATACAGACAAACCGGACAAAGATTATTCTGATTACCTCGCAATCCAGAAAGTTTTTGATAGAGGAAAAGGCAAATATGGCTGGAGGAATCTAAAAATGAGGCTACCGGACATGAATCACAAGAAGATACAGAGGATAATGAGAAAATATGGATTGAGCGCCGTGGTGAGAAAAAAGAATCCATACAAACAGATGATGAAGAAAAGCATGGAGCACAGGACATTCCCCAACAAGCTACAAAGAGAATTCCATCAGATTTTGCCGTACAAAGTTTTCTGCACTGATATCACATACATTCCGTTTCTGAGCCGCTTTGCCTATCTTTCCGTTATCAAAGATATTGCGAGTGGTGAAGTTGTGGCATGGAATCTCTCCCAGTCCTTGGAAGTCGCTTTGGTTACAGAGACCGTGAAAAATATACAATTGGATTCGTACGAAAATATTATGATTCACTCTGACCAAGGATTTCATTACACCAACCCAGCCTATATTGAGATCGTCAAGGAATTGAAGATGATCCAATCAATGTCTAGCAAAGGAAAATGCATCGACAACGCGCCCATTGAATCCTTCTTCGGCCATATGAAAGACGAGCTTGATTACAACTCCTGCCAATCGTTCGAACAGTTACGTTTGGCAATCGACGAATATATGAGATACTACAATCACGAAAGAAAACAGTGGACCAGAAACCGGATGACACCTGTTGCATACAGAGATCATCTTCTAACCAAGGTTGAGGGTTAGGGGGTTCTAAAGTGTCTACTAAAAGGGGTACACATCACCAGAACGCACGAAGCGCTAGCGAAGTGCGGGATTTTCAGCCTTTCCAATCGCCCTCTTCGACTTCAAATAGAAGAACCCGATCACCACGAACGTGATCACCGGCGCCAGCCACTGCGGAATTTCGAATCCGAAACTGTCCATCACCATAATCGTTCCCAAAAACAGAATCGAATACATCGCTCCGTTTTTCAGATAAAGATATTTTTTGATCTTCTCAATATTTCTAATTGTCACCTCCCGCACAACAAAAGCTCCCAGCCCGTTTCCGAGTAAAATAATCGGCACCGACAGCGTAAACGCGAACGCGCCCAACACTCCATCTATCGAAAAAGTCGCGTCAATCACCTCCAAATACATGATCTTGCTGATATCAGAAAGTCCCGTTTTCATCAGCTTTGCCTCCTGATTTTCAGCATTCTGTTTAAATCCGTGCGTGATAAAGAATGCCGAAGATCCCACCGCCGCGCCAAACGCCATCATCGCATCCACCTTCAAAGCCTGCCAAATCAAAACGCACAGTAGTATAGAAACAGTCGCGTAAAACCACACGCCCAGTTTTTGAAAAAACGGTTCAAAATGCAGTCCGTAATTTTTATTTTCCAGAAACAGCCAGTGAAAAAACAAAAAGATCAGGAATGTCCCGCCGCCTATCAGCAGAATCGGAGCCGAGCTCTCGATCGCCGCGTGCACGGCCGGATCACTGCTAAAGGTTGCCGTCAGCGATTGTATCGGCCCAAGCCCGGGCGTAAACGCCCACACAATCACCCACGGTAGTAAACCTCGGACCGCGAATACCGCGAAAAGCATGCCCCAGAGCAAAAACCATCGTCGCGCTTTTTTGCCCATCGTCGAGAGCACCTCCGCGTTGATGATCGCGTTATCTATCGACGAAATTGTCTCAAAAAGACAGAGCCCCACGACCGTTAATGCGAGAGAAAAGAAATCCATAGGAAAACTTTCCGCCTGATTATATCACTTTTTTTTGTAAAAAAAGAGCCCCGTTTTATTGGGGCTCTTTTTATTGGCTTTCTAAATTCGACTATAGGAATCTGCGCAGAGCGTTGACCAGTCCGCCGTCTTCCTCGGCCACAGGCTCTTCAACCACCGGAGGATTTTTGATCTCATCCAGCATCAGAGCCATCTTTGCGAACTCACCGCGTGTGATCGATTGGTTCGGTTTGAAGTTGAGCTTGCCGTTTTCGCTGTAACCGCTGACGATGCCGTTTTTGTAAGCGGCCAGCACATAGCTGCTATACCAGTCGCTCGCTTTCACATCGCCAAACGGATTGTCGGTCGAAGCTTCAGGCTCCATGTCGGCGGCTTTAAAGAGAATCTTCATCGCCTCCGCGCGGGTGATCGCTTTGTCCGGCTGAAACACGTTTTTGCCTTTCACGGTGTAGCCGTTGACGATGCCCAGTTTCACGCCGTTGCTGATGTAGTTCTTTGCCCAGTGTGTTGAAATATCGTTGAGATTTGAAGAAGCCAGAGTGCTCGCATCGAGCTCAAACAGATTCATGGCAATCTTCAAAAGTTCGGCACGGGTGATATTCGTATCAGGGCAGTAGTTGCCGTTTCCACAACCGCTCACAACACCCTTTTCAAACAACTTGGCGACATAGGTCTTTGACCAGTGCTCGTCATAGTCCGCGGCAGTCGCGGCACTCTCTGCTGTCCCATCAGTAGTGGCAACTGTAGTTGTCTTTTTGGAACTGCCTCCTCCACCTCCTCCACCGCCGCCAGCACTGTTGCTGCTTGGTGTACTTGGTGTACTTGGTGTGCTTGGCGTACTTGGCGCGCTGTTGTCTCTGCCATTTCCTACCGGAGCAAAAACTGTAAAGTGGTCCGTAGTCGCGGCATACGAAACAACGAAGTCGTTGTAAGTGGCATAGACGGTGTCATAGTTGGCGATGAAGTCGGCGATGGCTACAGTATCATAATCTTCGCCCGTATTTTGCTGCACTTCCACCGACACGCTCGAGCCGTCCAAAACACTCCATGTTCCGTTTACTTCATCAAAGTATCCGAGAGGAGCGTCCAGTTCGGTGATTTCGACAGTATCTGCGGTCACCCACGCGTCCACTTGGGCTTTGTCGATCTTGATTTCAATCTGGACATCGTCGGTAAAAGCGGTGATGTCATTGAGATTACTGTCGACAGCGGAGAGCTCAACACCCATTCCTCCCAAAGCGTTACTGGTTTCAGTATCCGGAACGGAAGTCGTATTGCTGACAGTGATGGTCGTACCGTTCGTGTCATCACCCAAGGCACCGGCCGGAGCGGTAATTTCGGCTATGTCCGTAGTCATCACTGTATCTGCAGTCGGATCAATCACGGAACTCACCGGATCAAAAGGAATAAAGTCTGTGCGGGACAGATCAAGTGTTATGTCCGCACTTGTATCGCCGTCGGCGATATTGAGCGCGTTACCATAGTCGCCATAATTTCCATATCCGACGAGATCCCATTCGGTATCAGAGGAAACGGCCAGTTCAAAATTGCCGTTACCGTCTGTGCTCGTACCAGCCCATTGACCGTCACTGCTGATCGCGTCCACCCATACATAGGTGGCCGGATCGCCATTGCTGTCGGTCACTGTTCCACTGATCGTTGCGTCAGCGAGCACCAATACAAGATTGTAGGAAGTCGTACCGGCAACCGTTTGCACCGCGTCGCTGATATATCCGTAGGTATTGGCTTTTAGGAAGTAGGTCGCGCCGTCACTGATCACAGATACAGTGGCGTTGCCGCTGGCATCCGTAAATTCGCCGACATAGCGCCCGTTGGTCGGATCAAAAGCTTCAACGTAGACATCCGTCATATTACTTCCGGAATCGGTTTTTACATTGATAGTCAGGGTGGAGATCGTCAAAGCGCCTAAATCAAAGTTCACGCTGGTAGCCGCGCCGGCCACTGTGAATGTTTCGTTGAAATTTCCCAGACCAGGCACCCAGATTTCGGCTTTATACGAGCCGTCAGCCAGTGACTTGGTGCTTGAACCGCTGCCGCTCGAGAGCTGCATTTCGGTCCAATTCCAAGTGTTGTTTGTCAGCTCTTGGATGTTGACCCAGAGATTTGTAACATCAGTCGGAATACCGAGAGCGTTGAACGTCACGGTTTTGGTCGCAGGCAAAGATACGTTGCCGAGGGCGACATTGCCGGCTGATGCATTGATGCTGGCACTCAAAGTCACTTGTCCAAGCGCGTTGTCCCACAGGCTCAATTTATATCTTTCATCGGCCGCGTTTTTCGGCACCAAAATTGTAAATGTTCCATTGCTGTTTGTGCTTGCGCCGTTGCCCCAGCCGACATAGTTTTTGGTTGTGGAATTATATTTGTCGGTCCACAGCCACATATAAGGCACCGGTGCGCCGAGCGAATCAAGCAGTGTTCCGGTGATGCTGGCGAAAGCGGTCGGATCATAGGCAAAGTTCAGTCCGGTCACATTGGCGCTGACTACGAAATCCGTCACGTCCACGCCGGTCGCGGCCGGTATTTGTCCGTATTCTCCGCCCCAGGCGTTGCATGACCATGTGCCCGCATTTACATAGAAGACATAATCTCCGTTTGAATCGGTCATCGCCCATGCGTATTCACCTTGGGTGCTGAAACAGTTTACGCTGGCGTATTGCATGCCTGCGGCGCTTCCGTCAACCACGCTTCCCGTTACGGAAATGTCAGGCTGCTTGATTACAAAAGTCATATTTACAGTCGTGTCTCCGGATTCAACCTTGATTGGTTTGCCGCCATTGCCCGGCATACCGGGAACGGAAACATCAACGATGAAACTCCCGGCATTGACCGCCACATTACAGATACCGCTTGTGTCGGACTGTCCGCCGGACCAGAACCATGAGCCGCTGTCGGCATGATCGGAACTCACCGAACACCAGGCATTCGTAATAGGCGCGGCATTGTCATCCTGCACGGTAATTCGGATAGTCTTGTCCGCGGCGGCTAAAGTAAAGTCCGTATCCACTGGATTGCCGCTGGTATTGGCTTCGGTCAGATTCACAGATTGAGGCGGAGGCGTTACAAACGAAGCCGTTCCATATCCACCGCCATTCGGATCGTAAAATTTATCTGCACCGATCTGATAATATCCGGCATCGGCCATTTTCAAAGTATAATTCGTGCTTCCATCGGCGTCCAAAGTAATCATCTTGCTTGCCCAGCTTGGACCGGAAGCCCACAGATTCATTTTGGTCGCGCCGTCTGTGCCAATACCGGTATGCGTGATTGTTCCGCTTACCACCAGATTGGCCGGGTTCAAATAAAGCGTCGCGCTTGCCGTTGGTGCGCCGGTTGTCAAAGTCGAATAAATACTATTCCAGCTTCCGACATATCCGTCAGGAACTCTGTTTCCATCCAGCCACGCAGAAACGCTCGTGCCCCAGCTTTCAACAGGGATACCCGTCACAGAGGCCACACCGTTTACATCAGTTGTTTTCTCCTGCATGCCGAAAGTTCCGCTTTCAATAAATACAATCGCACCGGCAATCACAGCTTCAGTGTCTTGATTTCTCACAGTCACCGTAAATCCACCGGCACCGGCCGCCTGAATATCAAAAGGATCAAAATCGCTCGGACCTTCCAATGTCGCACCTGCACCGGATTTTGTCGTGTAAGTAACGGTGTATGAGCTGGAAACTGTCGAACTGTTTATGATTCCTCCAATATTGAAACTTAATTGGTCACCGTTTTCGCCGATCGTTCCATCGCCATCAATGTCCAAAGTCAAAGTGATCTCTCTCGTAACTTGACTGTCGCTGATCGACAAAAGTTTTACCGTCTGATCGGTCCAGCCGTTGATATCTTTATTTTCCCATGCGTCCGAGATAGTGGCGTTGCTGATATCAAAACCGGTCGGGAAAGTCAGCACGATCTTGTCGCCGTCGCTCAAAGACTCGGCAATCGGGAAGTTGAAAAAGTACTTTGATGTCATTCCGGCGATTCTGCTCTCCGGCCAGACATTGATCGGATTGCTGAATTGGACAGCCGGATTATCCCATGTGCCTTCACAACTTGCGCATGTATCCATCTTGAACCAGTCGCCGTCAGCGCTCGCGGACAAATCCGTGAAATAACTGTCTCCACTTTGGAAATCGCTCACGGTCGCGCTTTGTGTTCTGCTTGCGCTGGCCACGCTGACATTGTTTGTGCCTTTGATATTTTCACTCAAAACTAAGCTGCAGCTGGCGTTGGCGGTCAGAGGCACGCCATCCACATGAAGACTTTGGCCATATGGATCCCAGTCAAAATTTGCGCTGCTCAAGCCGACAGGCGTGCTTCCACAAGTCAAAGTGAAATTTGCGGAATTGGTGATGGTGGATTCCTTAATAGGTAAATCAAAACCGATATTGAAACCGTCCGGACGGAATTCCGACCAACTCACCTGTGGCGCGCTTGTATTCGCCGCGGCGGTCGTAAAATTCAAAACATAGTTCGTTCCGATTGCATTACCGGCGGTATCTTTGATATTTGTTCCGTTAAAAGTGATCGTATATGGCAGACTTCCCTGTAGCGCCGCGCTGTCAAGTTTCAGCACGAAAGCTTGAGACATCGGATCATATTCGGTTGTTGCCGTCAGAGCCGGAATAGAAGACCAGTTTGCGGCAATCACGGTCGTTGGATCAAGCGCCTCGTTGAAACCGACACTGATCATTGAACTCATGGTATCCACACTGGTTTGATCGTCTGATGGCCAGGCCCAGCTTACTGTCGGAGCGGCAGTATCGTTGCTCGCGTTTGTATAAAACACAGTTGTATAGTTCACTGTATTTCCAGTCGAGTCCTGTCCGCCGGCCAGTGCAAAATCCAGAGTGGCGTCTTGAGGCAAAGCTGCCGAGGCCGTAAAATATGCCACCCATGTTTCAGTGTCATACGAAACACTTCCATTGATCGCCGTAACTCCGTTCTTTAGAGTCAAAGTGCTGGTGGTAATAGTGGCGGAATCCATCGGATCCGAGAAAGCCATTGCGAAAACTTTGGTGTTTTTTGCAACCGTACTGTATCCCCACGGGAACGTGTCTTCCACAAAAGTGCTTGCCCATCCGAAATCCGTATACCAGTTATTCGCGCCACCGCTGTTGTCATTGCTGAAACGGAATGTGGAACTGAATCCGGGAAAAGAACATGCCGTCTCCGTGGCATTACATGCCACCACATAGGCGCGGTAGTCGGTCATGTCGTTGAAATAAAAGTAAGGCATATAAGTGTCAAAATTGGAACGGCTATCGCCTCCAATATAAGTTGTGGAAGTATAGCTTGTGGTCGCCGGAGCGATATTGACAGAATTTATCGGATTTTGGGTCGCAATATTCAGAGAGACATCTTCAGGAAGAATATAGACATTCAAATGATCACCGCTCGGAGCGCCATCCCATACCCAGCTGACCAAAATATCATTGTTGTCTATGCCCCAGTTTGTGATGTCAGGATCGCTCAAATTGACTGTAAACGGAGGAGTCAGTGTCGGCACTACAACGACCGGCAGAGTTGTCGGATTTGTCGCCGCGTTGCCGTTCCTGTCCTTCACTGCGGCATTTACGGTGATAGTCGCACCTACTGTATTTGTTTGGCCGGCCTGCAGAGTTACAAGAAGCATGTCGTCCGAATACCATTGCAAAACAGGATTGCCGACAGCAGAAAAAGTTCCGGCGCTTGGAGCCAGTCTTGCCTGCACATTGGTTGCATCCAAAGTGCTTCTATCAATGGCTTCATTGAATATAAAAAGGATCTGATCTCCGGAAGAATCGGCCTGACCGTTTATATTGTCATCATTCACCAGATACGCGCTTGAAAGTTGAGGACCTGTCGTATCCAAAAGCACAGGCTGTGAAAGCCAGTTATACGCGGTATTTGGAATATTGACCCATGCTCTGTCGCCGCTGGCAACCGTGCTTCCGGTTCCGACTGTTACCGCGACAGTATCATTTGCCACACTAGTCTGGCTAAATTGGGCCACAGCGCCGGTTCCCCATGTTCTGGAAGCAAAGGTGGCTGGATTTTCGGTATAGAATATGGAATCCGGATTATAATTGCTACCGCCGGTGTTTGCCCAGCTAACCGCGGTCGGATCCATTGATTGATTAAAATAAAAACTTACGATTGTCCCGGATGAACTCAAAGCGCCGGTCGTAGTTACTTTTGTCACAGCCAGATCATTGTTGGCACTGATCGTCAACGTGTTTGTTTCCACAAGCGTGTTCGTCGGATTCGAAGCTGTGTTTATACCGTTCGCGTCCACGCCGAGTTTAAACCCTTGACCGTTTACCAGCCCAAGATCTTTTACGCGCACGACTATAAAAAAGGTGCTGTTACCCGTAGGAGCAAGCACCACCGGAGCATTGAAAACTATGTCCAAAGTATAGTCGGTTTCCGCCGCAAGATTGTAAACCGCCAACGGATTATAATGCACTCTCGTGTCGCCGAACGGACTAAATGTGCCATCTTGATTGTAGTCCATCCAGACCTGTACACCATCGGGAAGATTTTCCAGAATTGAAGAAGTGTTGGCGGCATTCGTAAAGGTTGCTCCGCCAACCGGTTCAAGTCTTAACGAAAGACCGGTTACATCGCCGACACTTGTAGGATTGGTAACTATAACTTTATAGACCATCAGTTCATCGCCGCTGTGAATTAACTGACCGGCACCGGTCTGATCGGTGATAGTCGATACGGTACCGGTAAAGGAATTTGTCTGAACAAGTTTGAACTGCTCAAACAAACCACTTTTCGTAACGGCAAAGAGAATGGCTCCCAAAGCCACCACCACGAGTAAAGGTACTAGGACCTTTTTGCAAAATGCGTTTTTCATTTTTTTGTTTTTAATTTTTATTTTTGAAAATATATATATAAAATTATATAGTTGTTAAATTTAAGACGGTCGCAAAGAATGCGGATATTTCATAATTTTTTTATTTGCAATAAGTATTATACAATATTTCGACAGTCAACGCAATAGCGATTTTTAGTTAAAATCCACCGTGTCGTCGTCGTCGTCATCGTCGTCATCATCGTCGTCATCATCGTCGTCGTCATCGTCGTCGTCGTCATCGTCGTCATCGTCGTCCATCACACCATATTCTATTTCCATATCGGCGATGTCTTCGATTTCTTGCGTATCCACGATCATTAAACCGAGATTTTCAACCATGTTTTTCACCAAAGTAAAGGCTTCGGCGCGATTAATCTGATTATTGGGTTTCACCGTGCCATCCGGATTCCCATTCATTACACCATTGGCATAAAGGGTGGAAATATAACTTGAATATTGATTGCCGGCCAAATCCGTAAACGGAGTCTCCACCTGCTGAATCGGCAAATCCGTCAATTCGACTATCAAGCGAGCCATTTCGCCTCTGGTGATTTTTTGATCAGGTTTGAGCAGTGTAACTCCACGATTTTCAACGGCACCGTAATATCCGGCAGACCAATGATTTTGAGCAGGCTGAAAACCCGTTCCGCCGCCCTGTTTCAGTCCAAGGGCTTCATCCATAACCTTTAACATTTCGGCAAAAGTGGTCTGGCCTGCGGGATCAAATACTGTTTCTCCGTTTATATTTTTTCCCTTAATATTAAAGTCTTCATAATGGGCTGAATCATAATACCAGGTTTCTGATGTGGCATCTTTGAATTTAGAAACTCCCAGAGCAACTTCTTCTTGTCTGGCCTCCATCTTGAATTGATCCATCATTTCAATAAATTCTGCAGTTTGGAGCTTTCCGTCGCGGACATCTTCCAAACCGTCAATGGCATCATCAAGCGCATTGCCCAACAGATTGGATCCCAATATCTCATTTTTATAGATATCTAATTGAGGAACTGTGGAAACGGCTTCATTTAAAGTATCTTTCAATTCTCCCTGTTTTTCGACATATTCAGTTCGAACTTTCTCCGACATCCTGCCCATAATTTTGAAAATCTTGTCCGCCATTGCCGGATCGGTGATCTTTTCCGCAAGGGTGGGATCAAGGCTAAGTAGGTATTGAACAATCTCCGCGGCTTCGCCATAACTTTTATCTCCGGTAATTTTCTGGAATTTATCATTCAACCCTTTATCAAAGCCCATTTGTTCAAAATCGACTTCCGGGCCACCGAAAATCTGATCGGCCTTTCTCCCGAGTTCCTCAAGTCTCATTTGAACTTCTCTGATACAATCAATGTCGCCTACAGCCAGGCAAGCCCGACCCTTTGCAGCCAATTCAAGTCCCACCTTTGCGATAGCATCAAATTTTTCCTGCATCATTTTCGGCATGGAAGCATATTCGGTCTCTCTGGCGTTAGCAATATCTTTCTCAACTTGAGAGAACATTTGTTCAGCCCAGGCAGTATTTCTAATGGTTTCAAATTCCTGCCAAAAATCATCCATTTCAGGCCTTAGGTCCTCCATTTCCCATCTCAAATCTTCCAGCTCAAGTTGGACTTCTATATTTTCATTGTTCCAGATATTGCAACCGCTATCCTCCATCAGGGAGAGAACTTGCTCTTTGAGATCGAGCATTTTGTCCATTCTGTCTTTTTGCTCATCAACTTTTGTACCGATTGCTCCTTCGATGCCGGACATACCGTCCAAATCCTGTTCCGTTCTCTTGAAATCTTTTTTCATCCTTTCATAATCTTTCTGTTCGCGTGCGTATTCATCCCAACATCTATAAATCGATAATTTGCTGTTAATGCCGCCGCTTCCCATATCTCCCATGAGCGTTTGTCTGATTTGATCAAGTTCTTTCCAAGTAAGAGAGCTACAGGATTCGAGCTTTACTTTTGCATCCGACACTTGAGCCAAAAGAGCGTTTAATTCGGAAGTATCGGCTCCAGATTTTGTTTTACTCTTAATCAAATGGCTGATTTCGTTATACATTCTGTGGACATCGCGCCTGTCAAATGAACAGTCTTTTTCAGTTGGATTTTGGCCGCCTCCGCCTCCACCTTCACCGGTTCCACCATCCATAGGTTTGCCTTGTTCGCCTGATGTGGAAGGCATACCCTGATCCATCGGCTGCTGGCCATTGATCGATTCTCCCTGATACTCTACAGGTTCAAAATTTTCCGGTGTGCCAAAATTGTCACCGGAATCATTTGGTGACGGTTGGGTTTTAAATTTTTCTTCCCGTTCTAAATCATTTCCTTCTGAAAAAGTATCATTTTCAACCAAGAGTCCTTTCAGGGAGGTTTGAAAAAATTTTGCAATTCCCGCCGGCATCAGCAAAATCAACACAACCGCAACGGCTAATACCAAAAGCAAGTGAAACTTTTTGAAGTTGTATTTGTGACAACTTCCATTTTTACGGTTTTTCATTTTTTGGATAATTAAATTTTATTTTGATTTTTATAAGCATACTATACCACATCTAGCATATTTTGTAAATGCCCTATTTTTCCAATTTACTATAGAATCCAAAACAACCAACTCCTATATATATAAGGTATCACTTTACCCCCTCACTATGATTCCATTTACCCAAATCGCCTTCGGTTCAATCAACTGGTCGGCGGTTCTCGTGGCCACGCTCGCCGCTTATGTTTTCGGCGCGCTCTGGTATTCTCCGCTGCTTTTCGGAAAGCTTTGGATGAAGCAAAGCGCCGTAACCAAGGCCAACGCTGAAAAGGCCAAGGCCAAAGGCATGACAGTGTCCTATGTTCTGCAATTCGTTGCCACTTTGGTCACCACTTTTGTTTTCGCCATGATTTTGGAAATGAACATCGTCGAAGGCGTCAAAACCGGTCTGATAATCGGTTTCTACATCTGGCTCGGTTTCTCGGCCACTTCCTCTGTCGGCGCCGTCCTCTGGGACAAAAAATCTTGGAGCTGGTTCTCGCTTTGCGCAAGTAACAGCCTGCTCACTCTCTGGATCATCGGCGCAATTTTGGCACTTTGGCAATAGTCGATTTTAGAAATTTTTTCAAGGCACTCGGCAGATTTTGTCGGGTGCTTTTGTTTATAATTTGAATTATAGCCGATCCGATCACCGCGATTTCCGCATTCCTCCAAACCGCTTCCACATGCTCTTTTTTTGAGATTCCAAAACCAACAGCCAGCGGTAGCTTGATATGCTTTTTCACTTTTTTCAAGTACTGACTCAACTTCGGGTTCAGCGTAGCCGAACCACCCGTCGTTCCATACCGCGACACACAGTACACAAATCCCCGCGCCTTTTTTGCGATCATCTTCAGCCGCCTCTCCGGCGTCAGCGGCGAAATCACCTGAATCGCCTTCAATCCGTATTTTCCACATGTCTTTAGATAGCGCTCACGCCTTTCCTCATCTATCGGCATGTCCGGCACGATCAGCCCGTAGGCCCCGCACTTTTTTGCCTTTTTGCAAAATTTTTCCACGCCATAGTGATGCACTATATTAAAGTATGTCATAAACAGCAGCTTCGTTTTTCCGGCCTTCAATTTTTTCATCAGTTTAAAAGAATCCTCCACCTTCACGCCTCTCTCCACGGCCTCTTGATTTGCCTTCATGATGACGTTTCCGTCGGCCACCGGATCGGAGAAGGGGATTTGAATTTCCAAAAAATCTACGCCGGCCTCAATCATGATTTTCGCCACTTCCTCACTCGCTTTTATTGAAGGATATCCCGCCACTATATGTGTCATCAGTTTATTTTTCATCGATCTGTTGTTTTAAAAATTCCCTGAAGTTTTTGTCTTTCAATTTTTTCGTCACGATAAAAAGATCCTTGTCTCCTCTTCCGGAACAATTGAAAACAATCACTTTATCTTTTCCCAACTTCGGTGCCAATTTGATCACCTCCGCCACCGCGTGTGCAGATTCCAAAGCCGCAAACACACCTTCATTCTCGGCCAGCATCTTATATGCTTTCATCACTTCTTCATCCAGCGCGTATGTAAATTTCACTCTGCCAATGTCGTGCAGATACGCCAACTGCGGCCCGATTCCGGAATAATCCAGTCCAGCCGAAATGCTATGAGTTTCTTTAATCTGCCCGTCCGCATCCTGCAAAAAATATGATTTAAAACCTTCCACGACTCCGACCTCTCCGCCAGCGAATCTCGCGGCGTGCTGCGCTTTTCCTTTCACTTCATAGATTCCTTTTCCACCGGCCTCCACTCCGATCATTTTCACTTTTTCATCGTCCAAAAATTCATAAAAAAGTCCCATCGCGTTACTCCCGCCTCCGGTGCAGGCCACCAAATAATCCGGATTTTTTCCCAACTGTTTTCGCACTTCTTTCCCCACGATTTTTTGAAAGAAAGTATTCATCACCGGATATGGATGAGGCCCGCACACAGTTCCCAGCAGGTAGTGCGTGTCTTCCGGATTGCTGATCAGATCGCGCAAAGCCTCGTTTATCGCGTCTCTCAAAATCTGCCCGCCACTCGTTACAGGCACAACTTTAGCGCCCAGTTGCTCCATCCAAAAAACATTCGGCCTCTGTCTCTCCACATCTCTCGCGCCCATATAAACCACACATTCCAAACCAAGTTTCGCCGCCACCGTCGCTGTCGCCAGACCATGCTGCCCTGCTCCTGTCTCGGCTATAATCCTCTTCTTTCCCATTCTCTTTGCCAGAAGTCCCTGTCCCAAACAATGATTGATTTTGTGCGCTCCCGTATGATTCAGCCCCTCGTTTTTCAGGTAAATTTTCGCCCCGCCCAGTTTTTTTGTCAGATTTTCACAGTAATATAAAGGTGTCGGCCTGCCGGAATAATTTTTATATAAATTATCCAGTTCCGCCAAAAACTTTTTATCTTTTACAGCGCCAAAAAACTCCTTCTCCAGCTCTTCTATGATAGGGATAATCAGCTCTGGGATGTATCTTCCGCCGTATTTTCCGAAGTGTCCGCCTTTATTTAAAATGTATTTTTTTAAAAGCATAATTCTTTGACTTTAGCCGCTATATTTTTACTGCTCATAATTGCCGTCCCAACCAAAATTGCATTCACTCTTTTCATCGCCTTCCTCGTCTCGATTCCGCTTTCCGCAACGATCACTTTGCCCCTAGGAATCTTTTTTACCAATTTTCCAACAACCTCAATATCTATCCTGAAAGTCTTCAAATCCCTCGTGTTTATGCCGATAATCTTCGCTCCTGCCTTCAACGCTTTTTTTAAATCCTGTTCATCATGCACTTCCACCAGACAATCCATCTTAAGCTCTCCGGCTATCTTCAAAAATTTCTTTAATTTATCAACGCTCAATAACTTCACAATTAATAGCACCGCATCCGCGCCATATTCCCGCGCTTTATAAATTTGATACTCATACACGATAAAGTCCTTACAGAGGATCGGAACCCTCGTCGTTGCCTTTTTTGCTCTCCTCAAATTCTCAAAACTCCCATGAAAAAATTTTTCATCGGTCAAAACCGAGATCGCCACTGCCCCATTTTCCTCGTAAATCTTCGCGATATCTTCAACCTTCAATTTTCCCTTATATATGACACCTTTACTAGGCGAAGCAAATTTGATTTCAGCGATCAGTCCACGCTTCACGGCTTTCAAAAAACTCCTCTCCGCCATCGGCAGAGCCTTGGTTGCCGCTATCTTTTTTAGAATATTTTCACTCATTGTTCACCAATTTTAAAGCTAATTGCATATTGATCTTCACCAGATCGGCATGCCTGCTTTTACATTTCCCTTCCAATATTTCTTTGGCTATCCTTGTATTCATTTCCGCGTCTCCACCTCTGATTTCTTCAAACGTTGCCCTCTCCATTTCAAAATCTGCAGGCTCAAGTTCATACTCTTTAATCTCACCTTTATTCAGTTCCACGATTTTCGTTTTCCCGCATAAAGTCACTTCGTCCAAACCATCTTCTCCTCTCACCACATACACTTTTTCCTTACCCAGCACCTTGCATGCCTTCGCAATAAGCCTCATCTGATTTTCAAAACTTGTTCCGATTATCTGTCTTTTCGGATCAGCCGGATTTAAGAGCGGGCCGAGAATATTAAAGATTGTAGGTTTGCCAATTTTTGTTCTCGCCTCCGCAAAAAATTTCATCGCGGGATGGAAATTTCTGGCAAAAATAAAAGCCAGATTATTTTCCCTATAATCTTTTTCCAATTCTTCCGGAGTCTTTTCAAAATTGATTCCCATCTTTTCCAGCAAATCAAAACTTCCAAATCTCCCGCTTGCCGACCTGTTCCCATGTTTGGCCACGCCAACGCCTTGTTTTGCCAGTAGGAAAGCTGAAATCGTCGAGGTGTTGATTCGCGGCAATCCGGATCCGCCCGTCCCGCACACATCAATGGCGTTCGGCATATTGAGTTTTGCTGTCATCCTTCCCGTCATAAAATTCACAAAAGTTTTGATGTCTTCCGCGCTGACTTTTTCCGGCGTAAATCTTTCCAGAAATTCCACCTGCTCTATAACGCCCATCTTTCCGGCTACCGAATTTTCCAAAAATTCAACGATTTGCATATTTCCCGTTAACGATATTTTCGATTATCTTAAAGCCGTTTCCGCGCTTCATCGTTAGCACCGATTCCGGATGAAACTGCACACTCTCAATCGGCAAAGTCTTGTGTCTCATCGCCATCACAAGTCCATCACTACTCGCGCTCACCTCAAAACTCTCCGGAACTTTGTCGGCACACAACGAGTGATATCTCCCGCCCATAAAATCTTGCTCAATGCCTGTAAAAATCGTCTTCCCGTCATGATGCATCGCCGTGCTTTTTCCGTGTACCGGAGTCACAAATTTCAGGCTTCCACCAAAATATTCCACAAAGGCTTCATGCCCCAGACAAACCCCAAACATCGGATATTTCTGATGGTACAGATCAATGATTTTCATCATATTGCCAGCGTTTTTTGGAATAGATGGGCCGGGGGAAAACACGATCAAATCCGGATTCACATCTTCCACTTTTTTCGGATCCACATTGTTTCGATAAACCTCCACTTCACAATCCAACTGTCGAAAATAATCCACAAGATTAAAGGTAAAGGAATCAAAGTTATCCACCAGAAATAATTTTTTAAATTTTTTCATCGTATTGTGGTTAGAAATGCTTCAGCCTTATTCATGGTTTCCTTATATTCGTTTTCCGGAATCGAGTCATACAGCAATGTCGCACCCACCCGGAAACTCAATTTTCCGTCTTTCACATGCGCTGTTCTGATGATGATGCCCGTGTCCATATCTCCGGCGAAAGTTAAATATCCCACCGCCCCGCCATAATATCCGCGTCTGGATTTCTCGTTTTTTTCGATCTCGATCATCGCTGCCACCTTTGGCGCTCCTGTCAGCGTCCCGGCGTTCATGCACGCCACAAGCGCGTCAAACGCTTGGAATTCTTTTCTTAGTTTTCCACTTAGGTGTGCAACCGTATGCATTACTTTGGAATATTTTTCCACAAAACGATAGTCGCTCACTTTTATTCCTGACTCGCAGATCCTCGCCAGATCGTTTCTTCCCAGATCGATCAGCATGTCCAGCTCTGCGCGTTCTTTTTCACTTTTCAACAGTTCCAGCATATTCTCATGATCCTCAATCGGATCCGCTCCTCGTCTGGCCGTCCCGGAAATCGGCCTCAACTGGACGATTCCGCGCTCACATCTTACCATCATTTCCGGACTGGCGCCGCAGAGCTGTTCATCGCCAAAATCAAAATAAAAAAGATATGGCGACGGGTTTGCTTCCCGATAGCGCTGATATAAAGCAAAAGGATCGCCCGCGAAATCAGCTCTCAAAGTGTTTGAATATACCACCTCAAAGAGTTCACCCTCTTTTGCTAACTGACGCGCGCCTTCCACCATTTTTTCGTATTCCTCCTCTCCCATCTCGAATTTTTGATCACTGACTTGAAACTTCAAATTTGCCTCCTGTCCTCTTTCTATCTGTCTGGCCACAAATTCCGCGTCCGTTTTCGCGAATTTTTCCACCTTTCGATAGGTTACGACCTCAGCCTCATCTTTCAGATGATCAAAAAATACGAACGTGTCATATAGTCCCAGCCTGAAATCGTAAACATCGTTTGGCGGCAGCTTGTTTGGAATATTTTCAAACAGTCTGACGAAATCATAGGAAAACGCTCCATACAGGCCAAAAAAGCCTTTCTCGTCCTGCTTGAATCTTTCCAAAACAGCTCTGATAATTTGCGCAATATTTTTCTGTTTCGTTCTCTTCTCCTCTTCAAAATCTCCAGTTGCTTTTAAAATCTTTCCCCCGATCTCCATATCGCTTCTCTCCACCTCGTCACACAATTTTAAATCTTCATCTTTTATATCTTTCAGAAATTCTTTCCCTCTCTCGCCGCAGGCTTTGATGAAAAACCTCTCGTCTTTTCCGCAGATTTCCAGTGCCGGCTGCACGCCGATCAGGCTTAGTCTCCCATAAACCTGTGATATGTCCAACGACTCCAGTAAAAACTTTTTCTCGTATTTTTCATGTATTTTTGAGAAAACTTTGCTGGCGTCTTCGCAATCTATTTTTCTTGAATATTTGTAAAACATAGATGTTTTTACCAGCCTTTGGCCAGAATTTTTTGAATAGCTTTTTTCCCGTATTGAAGCTCCCGCGATCCATGCCCGATCGTGCCGATGCTGACATTCAGCTCTTCGGCGATTTTTCTCTGCGGCATGCCCTTATATAACAACTTAAAGATTTGTAAACGCTTGGCGACTTCCTCCAATTCTTTCGGCGTCAGAATGTTTTGCAAAAACTCTTCGGCTGTCACCGGATCTTTTATCGCCACAACCGCTTTGGCCAGTTCTTTCAGGTAATTCTTTTGCATTAGCGCATTACTTTAATAGTACGCTAGTACATTAACCCAACGTCAAAGCCAAGTCAATAGTATTTTTGGCTACTTTAAATTCGTCAGATATTTGATCGCTTCTTCTTTCTGTCTGTCATATTTCTTGGCGATGTCGTCATCGGTCAGTTCCACAATCATATCCGGCGTTATGCCGATTTTATTGATGTCTCTGCCATTAGGCGTCAGCCATTTGGCGATTGTAATCCTGATGCTGGATCCATCCTCAAAGCTGGCTACCTCCTGCACAGTCCCTTTACCAAAACTCTGCGTTCCCATCACGCCGCCGCGCTTATTGTCCTGTATCGCTCCGGCCAAAATTTCCGAAGCAGAGGCACTGCCTTCATTTACCAGCACCACCAGCGGCACATTCAAAAGTTTCGGATTGCCATTCGTATATAAAGTCTTGTCTTTCGTTCCGACAGCTTGCCTTTCACGTAGCTTCACCGCTTCGGTATTGCTCGGCAGTAAAAACGAAAGCATGTCCACAGCCGCATCCAGATATCCTCCGCCATTGTAGCGCAGGTCTATGATCAGCCCTTTCGGCTCTTTTAAAATCATAGCCGATATCGCCTTATTAAATTCATCCAGAGTCTTTTCATTGAATTGATTCACGCTCAAATAAGTGATTCCATTGTCCAGCTCTTCAACGGTCACGCTCTCCAACTCAATACTTTCGCGCACTATCGAAACCTCTATCGGTCTGTCCACATTTTCACGGATGATTGTCAGATTCACAGTAGTGCCTTTTTGTCCGCGGATTTTTCCAATCGCTTCAAACAAAGTCATGTCACCGGCCAATTCATCATTTATTTTATAAATAATATCCCCGGGAAGCAGCCCCGCCCTCTCCGCCGGACTGTCTTTTATTGGCGAAACTATCACTATATTTTTATCCTCCACGCTTAATTCCGCACCAATTCCTTCCAGTGTTCCCTCTAGGCTGTCGCTGAATTCACGGCTCTCTTCCGGATCCATAAAAACCGTATAAGGATCATCCAAAGCATTAACCATGCCTTTGATCGCCCCGTAAACCATCTTTTCCTTTTCCACGGCATTTTCATCGATATATTTTTCAGCAACAGAATTCCAGACCGTCCAAAATAAAGATAAGTCCACATCATCGGCAACGGATATCTGGTCTTCATTTTCATCGGCACCATTATTCGCGAAATTTAAATAGCCTCGTTCATTTCCCTGCCATCCGAGCGCGAAAAACAGTAACGCCACGAGAAAATAACTAAAAAAACGGGATCTTTTCGGATACTGGTAAATGGTCGACATGACCTACATTTAAGGCTTTTTGATTGTCAGTGTCAACCTTCTGTCAAGCACTTATCTTTTTCAACGGAGCGACGCTTAAAGCTAGTTTTTTTACGCCGATTTTTGAATCTTCAAAGGCCACAGTCGCCACGCCGCCTTTGATATCGATCACGATTCCTCCACCAAATGAATTGTGATGAACTTTGTCGCCCACGCCGAGTTCAATATCCACGCCTTTGTCCAATTCCACAGGTATCGGTCTCCTATCAATTTCCGCAACCGACATATGTCTGCGGGCCACAGCGCCAAAATTGGTCTCCATCAGCTCATTATCTATGTCTTCCAAAAATTGGGACGGCGCGTTTGTCCTCGACTCGCCGTAAAGCATCCGTGTCCGCGCGTGCAAGAAATAAAGCTTGTCCATAGCCCGTGTCATCGCCACATACATTAGCCTGCGTTCCTCTTCCAGCTCACTTCGATCGAGCATACTCCTATTATGAGGGAAAATTCCTTCTTCCAAACCGGAGATAAAAACATACGGGAATTCCAAGCCCTTTGCCGAATGCACTGTCATCATCGTCACCGCGTTGTCTTTTTCGTCCATAGAATCGATATCCGCGATCAAACTGATTTCCTCCAAAAAAATACTCAAAGAAATCCCCGGCTCCAGCTCGTCATATTTATGAGCAACGGAAATCAATTCGGCCGTATTCTCCAAACGAGCTTCGCCCTCGACGCTTCCATCGTCAAGCATCTTTTTGTATCCGCTTTTATTCAGCACATATTTGATCATTCCCGAAGCGCGATTTTCCTTGTTTAGTTCTTCCAACTCCTTGATCAATTTTACGAAATTATTGATTGCCTCGCTTTTGGCTTCCTGCAGATCTTTTATCTCGTTCACCAGTAGCATCGCTTTAAACAGGGAGACACCATTTTTGGTCGCAAACTCCTGCAAAACCTCCAGAGTTTTCGTCCCGATTTTTCGTGCCGGAGTATTTATCACACGCAACAAACTTACCGAATCATTCGGATTTTGAATCAATCTCAAATACGCGACGAGATCTTTGACCTCTTTTCTTTCATAGAATTTAATTCCGCCGACGATCCGATAGGGGATTCCATAGCGCAGAAACACCTCTTCCAAAACACGCGACTGGGCATTTGTCCGATACAAAACAACGAAATTATTATAATCGACATATTCATTGCCCTGCTGTGACGCCACGACTTCCCGCGCGATCAACTCTGCTTCATGTCTCTCGTTATCGGCCAGCCAGTGCTGGATTTTTTCACCGCCTTTTCGCTCGGTCCAAAGATTTTTTTCCTTTCTCTGCTGATTTTTACTGATCACATCGTTTGAAGCGTCGAGAATCAATTGCGTCGAACGATAATTTTCCTCCAAAACCACGATTTTCGTTTCAGGATAGTCTTTTTCGAAATCCAAAATGTTCTGAATCGTCGCTCCGCGCCAGCCGTAAATGCTCTGATCCACGTCTCCGATCACACACAAATTGCGATATTTTTGGGCCAGCAATTTGATCAACTCATATTGCGCCCGATTCGTGTCCTGGTATTCATCCACCGAGATAAATTTGAATTTTTCCTGATAAGTATCGAGAATTTCCGGAAATTTCTGAAACAATTCCACTGTTTTCATGATGATATCGTCAAAATCCAACGCGTTATTTTTTTGCAAAGCGGACTGATACTTTGGATAAATTTCCGCGACTTTTTCAGCAAAATAATCGCTTGTGTAACTCGAGTATTCCTTTGGTCCGATCAGCTGATTTTTGGCGTTGGAAATATGATTCAGCAATGCTTTCGGGTTTACCCTCTTCTCTTCGATAAGCAGCCCCTCCATCACACGCTTCATCAGGATTGTCTGATCGGCAGTATCATAAATGACAAAGGAATTTTCATAATCCAACAAATGAATATTTTTTCGCAAAATCCTCACGCAGATGGAATGAAAAGTCCCGATCGCCGGCAGATCATCGCGCAGCAGATCACTAAAATTTTCATTGATCAAAAATTCACGATTTTTGGAAAGTAGCTTCACGACGCGCTTTTTCATCTCATTCGCCGCCTTATTTGTAAAAGTCACCGCTAAAATATTCCATGGATTAATATTTTTTTCCTCGATTAAATAGGCAATCCTGTGAGTCAGCGCTCTCGTCTTGCCGCTTCCAGCCCCGGCAATCACTAACAAAGGCCCTGTGAAGTGCGTCACAGCCTCAATTTGTTTCTCATTTAGGTTGTCTAAAATACCGCTCATGTTTCCAGTTTTTGGACTTCGATTATATAATAGGGGGGAACTTTTTCATATGAGAAAAAAAACAGTTCTCCTGCTTTCACTCATTTGGCTATCCGCCCTCATTTTCAACCCTTTTGGGGCAAACATTTTTGAATTGCCGAAGCTTGTTTTCCTCTCAGTTTTTTTGTCACTTGCAATCCTCGTCTTCGCTTTCCGTTATTTTTCAAATCAAAAACTCACAATCAAATCCAACAAATGGCTCTGGATTTTGCTGGGACTTTGGCTCGCCAGCCTGGCTAGTTCAACAATCCTTTCTGTCGCTCCGGAACTTAGCTTTTTCGGCAGCTACGAGCGCCTTCAGGGACTTTACAGTCAGCTCATTTACGTCGGGCTCTTTCTCTTTATTTTCAATTGCTTGGACGACAAAAAAGATCAGAAAGTTTTCCTGAATTCCCTTTTGCTGATTTCAGTGATTATTTCAATATACGCCATCCTCCAAAAGGTGGGTCTCGATTTTTTCGACGCCGGAATCACACGGTCCTCCGGTCTCTTTGGTCGCAGTTTCGCCACACTCGGTCAACCAGATTTTCTCGGCCAATTTCTGCTTTTTCCAATTTGGCTCTCTCTCGGTTTTGCTTTTACCGAAAAGAAAAAAGCAATTTACGTCGTTTCCATCATCCTGCTCATACTCGCCCTGATTTTCACCCGCAACCGTGCCTCCATGCTTGGCTTATTGCTTGGCGCCATATTCTTTGTTTTCTATTTTCTTCCTCTCAAAAAATCCGCCAGATTTTTACTTGCTCTCGCCCTTGTCGTAGCTTTCTCCGCATTCATTTTTTTCATCGCGCCGGAGCTTCGTTCACTGCTCTCCCGTTTTTATATTTGGCAGGGCGCATTTGCTTTGTTTCCTTCTCATCCTCTTTTTGGTTTCGGACCGGAAACTTTCTCAATTGTTTTTCAAAAAGTTGCCAATCCGGCTCTGTTTTCGCTCGAAAATTTTAATCAGATCGCCGATCGCGCCCACAACGAGTATCTCGATATTCTGCTGAATCAAGGCCTCTTTGGCCTCTCGATTTATCTGACCACGATCATCTCCACCCTCTCATTGCTCTTAAAAAAGAAATCTTCTCCATATCTCGTCGCCGCACTCATCTCAATCTTGATCAGCATCTTTTTCAGTTTTTCTCTCACGGTCCACTGGTTGATTTTGTTTACGATCATCGCCTTGGCTTTAAATCAAAACGTGAAATTTCATTTGCTGAAAATAAAACGAAAAATTTCCACAACCATTATCATTCTGATGATTTCCATTCTTGCCATCGCCAATATTTTTTTTGTCTCCCGTGCCTTTGTCGCCGATATGTATTTGGACTCCGGCATGACGACTTTGCTTAAGGAGTCGGATAAATCAGCGATAGCCACCATAGAATACGCCGCCAAATTACATCCATTCCAGGGCGAAATATACCTTCGCCTCGGCCAGGCGTATTTGGCTTTATCAGAATTTCAACTCGCGGAAGAAAATCTTTCTCGCTATGGAAAATTTACCAACTACGATTTCAAATATTATTATTTCATGGGCTTGATCAAAAGGGCGGAAGGGGACAATACTTCGGCTCAAAAGTATTTTCTTGAAGCCAAGAGTCTTGCCCCCACAAATCCGCTCATATTACAACAAGCTATGTAATTATTGCGTTACGATACCCCATTCCTGCAAAAATTCTTTCCATTCTGATACAAACAAGTTCCATGATTCCTCCGACTGGCCGTCAAATCGCCAGCTGTTCCACTGTGAAGTGTAGTTATTGAAACTGTTTACCATACTATTCAGGTTGTTTTCGATGCGGGCATTTTGATTTGCGATCAAAGTGAGTTTTGCATCCAAATTCTGATATAAAGCTCGCAAAGCATCCAGCATTGGACTGGCCGAAGAACCGACAGTTTCACCTGCCGATGCAACTTCATCCAAAACATCGCTGTCTGCGGCCCGATCGATTTTATCAAATTCTTGCTCAACATTCGGCTCGACAACAGTAGCTACATCGAGTCCATCGATTTTCTCGACATTGGAATCGATCAATCCAAGTCCGCCAAGCTTCCCCAGAAAGCCAGGTTTTCCGGTGTTGACATCTATTCCTGGAGTCAGGCCCACCGGATTTAGTCCGGAATTCATCTTCACCAATCGGCCCTGGAGTCCGAATGATGGAGCAAAGACGAGGCCTGCCACGATGAGCACGCCTGCCACAGCCGCCGCAATAATGTATTTTTTGCGGTTGCTATCCGGTTTTGCGCCCGGATTTTGGTTTGTGTTTTCCATAAAAATATTGGTTAAAAATTTTTATTTTTTGATAACTACCTCTGTCCCTAACTCACTAAAATCGTAAAGAAAATCGGCATCCTCCGGCAAAAGTCTCACGCATCCGTGACTTACAGGGATGCCAATATGGCTTTTGGCCTCATTCCAAAATTTTCCGCCATCGGTTTTTAAACTCGGCAACGCGTGAAAGCCGTACCCTTCACCCTTAAACATCATGAATTTTGGCATTATGTAATGTGGAGCTTTTCCGGCGACCCGCACCTCATTTTTTTCGCTTATTGCAAATTTTCCGGTTGGAGTCGGGGTTCTTGCCGCTCCGCTGGAAACTCTGAATTCTCTTACCAATTTATCTCCCAAGGTCACGGCGACTTTTTGATCTGAAAGGTCTATTGTCAATTTTTTCTCCGCGTTTAAATCCAAATCCAAAACCGATCCGCTTTCTCCGAAATATATCAATTTTTTCACCAGCACGCTTTTATCTTCAATCGGGTCACCGACGATTACTTCAAATGAGAATTTGGCTTCGTCCAGCCATTTGACTCCATCAGCGACTGGCGCGAAAAATTCTTTGATTACGTCGTCCTTTTCCCCGCTTTTCACCCAAAAAGTGAAGGAAGCAATCTCGTCTGGCTCGACCCGCAATTGATCCATCCCAACACGATATTCCGATTCCCAATTGTTATTTTCTTCGTTTACATCCGGCGAATATAAATCGCTGGCATGATCGCGTTTATTCTCTGTCCCCAGCGACATCTTTGCGTCGCCGCAGCCGCTCTTTTTTGAAAACCACGGAACATTTCCGGTGTTCTTCACAAACACTTTCACTTTGAATTCATCACTTGTGTCAACTCGCAGTGGTCGTCTCACCGATACAAATTCCGCCTCATATTTTTCGGCATCTGGTTTTTCGTAACTGCAATTCTCCGGTGCAGCCTCAACTTCGTCAGCGAAACTAACAGCACTCAAAGAAAAAAGAAAAATAATGCTTAATGAAATGTATGGCAGAGCAGTCCGAAATCGCATTTTTGTGTTTGTTTTATTATTAGTATTATACAATAAAAATACTAAAAAGGCAAATACTTAGTATTGCCCATCTCAAAGCCCAAACAACCTATTTTAGAAGTTTCTGAAGTTCCTTTTTGAAGGTCTCCAAATCTTTGAATTGTCGATACACCGAAGCGAATCTGATATAGGCAACTTCATCCAGCTCCTTCAACGCGTTCATGATTCCCTCGCCGATCACTTTACTGGGTACTTCTTTTCCATAAGCCACCCATTCCTCTTCCAATTCATTAATCATTTTCGATACCTGCTCCTGCGTAACCTTTCTTTTTTCACAAGCCCGCCAAACCCCCTTCTCCACTTTTTCACGGTCGTAATTTTCCCGCGTGCCATCCTTTTTTACCACTACAAAATTGCTCGTTTCGATTCTTTCAAAAGTCGTAAAACGGTGTTTGCACTTTTCGCATTCACGGCGTCGGCGCACGGATTTGTGGCCCTCACTCTCACGTGAATCCAGAACGCGCGTATCGTCATGTTGACACTTTGGACAATGCATAGCTATCTGATTATAAGTTTTTCATATTCCTTTAGCAAAAAATTATCCGTCATGCCGGCGATATAGTCTTTCACAATCACCTGTAGAGGCTCTCTTTTATTAAAAAACTTCTTTGGTAATTTTTCGGAATTTTTCATGTAGTTTGAAAAAACTCTTTCAATCATCCGCTCTCCGCGTTTCGTCATCTTTGCGATCTCTTTTTGCATATAAAAATTTTTGTATAGAAAAATCCTCATCTCCTTCACCATTTTCTGCATCGCCATGCTGAAACAGGCGATTGCCTTCTTTTGCTTTCTGACATCGTTAACCGATTTTATTTTAAAAATCCTGATATTTTTATTCGTCTGCATGCAAAGATCACCAATCATCATCGAAATGATTGCGCTGATTGTCCTTGAAATCAAAACATCTTCGTCCTTTATCTTTCCATGTTTTCTTTGCGCCGCAGCCAAAGCCACCTTCCACAAACGTCTCTTGCTTAACTGATTCAGTGTAATCAGTCCAGAACGTAGCCCATCATCAATGTCATGATTTGTATAGGCGATCTCATCTGCGATGTTCACGATTTGCGCCTCCAGATGCGCCGAAATTTCAAATTTTTTATCAACCTGATCCCACGAAGTCTGATGCTTGATCAAGCCATCCAGCACCTCCATAGTCAGATTCAGACCGGCGAATTCCGGATACGACTTTTCCAAAACCTCCACCACACGCCGACTTTGTTCGTTGTGTTCAAAGTGCCCTCCGTAGCGCTTCATAATCCTATTCAAAGCGTCCTCTCCGGCGTGTCCGAAAGGTGAATGCCCGAGGTCATGCGCCAAAGCTATCGTCTCCGCCAGATCCTCATTCAGCCCCAGCCGCCTCGCCAAATCCCTGCTTATCTGCGCCACTTCCAGCGTATGCGTCAGCCGTGTCCTGTAGTGGTCTCCGCTGTCCGCGCCAAAAACCTGCGTCTTGTTATCCAGCCGCCTGAAAGCCTTGGAATGAATGATCCTCTCCTTGTCCTTTTGAAAGCATAGCCTGTTCCCGTCATCTTTTTCATGAAATCTGCGCTTTCCGCCCTTCAGACTTTTGACCGCGTAAGTCGCTAAATTCTTCGCTTCTTTGAGAGCCAAACTACTCGATGACCTGATCATAATATGATTGAAAATAAGCCTCTCGTATGATACAATAAAGCGATGTATAAAACAAAAATATGACCGGTTCAAACACCCAGAACATAGAATCTCCGAAAGGAGAACAGAGCAAAAACGGACTTACCGAAAAAGCCCGCAATGTTTTTGAAACGGTAACTATCCCGCTTCATGAAAAATTCAGAGCCGATCCTGACTTTTTGACTCTTGCCAATAAAACTGCCGCCACTCCAAAAGATCAAATCCAACCTCAAGATCTCACAGCTTTGAACGAAACGGTGAAAACTTTTAGAACTCAAGCCACCACTCCTCAAAACAGCTACCTCGACAAGATGATTGAAGGCGTCGCCTGATTGTGTTAGCTTTTAGCCATGGGAATCCGCACTCGCATCCGCGAATTTTTGGAATACTGTGAGCTGACAAATAAGTCCCGCAAAACGATTGAGAACTATCATCACTATCTCAAACGCTTCGAGGATTTTTTGGCCGAGGACATGGACCCCAAAAACCTCACAATTCAAAAAATAAATAACTACCGTCTCTATCTGAATCGTAGCAAACCGCCGCTTGGCATCAAAACTCAAAACTACCACATCATCGCCGTCCGCGCTTTTCTGAAGTATCTGACAAAAAATGACATCAAAACTCTTGCTCCGGAAAAAATTGAGTTGAGCAAAATCCCCAAACGCACTGTCGAATTTCTCACCCGCGAAGAACTCGATCGTCTTTTTAAATCCGTCGATCAGACCAAAAAAAGCGGCCAAAGAGATCTGGCCATTATGGAAACACTTTACTCCACGGGACTGCGCGTCAGCGAGCTCGCCTCACTCAATCGCGATCAGGTCGATCTGAAGCGTCGCGAATTCATGGTCCGTGGCAAAGGCGCCAAACCGCGCCTCGTTTTCCTTTCCGAAAAAGCATCCGGAATTATAAAAAGTTATCTCAAAACCAGAAGTGACAATTTTCAACCGCTCTTCACCAACAACCAAAAAGTCACAGACATCGCCAATCCTGAAACCCACCGCCTCACCACAGTCAGCATCGAAAACATCGTCCGCAAATACGCCCTAAAAGCCGGCATTATCAAAAAAGTCACGCCTCACACTTTGCGCCACAGCTACGCCACCGAACTGCTCCTAAATGGCGCCGACATCCGCTCCGTGCAAGAACTCCTCGGCCACAGCTCCATCACCACCACGCAGATATACACTCACGTCACCGACAAAAAACTTAGGGAAATCCATGAGAAGTACCATCGCTAAAAAAACCTGCTATAATGCCCGCGTATGATCATCTTCGATTCCGTCACCAAAAAATTCGGCCACAAAAAAGCTCTCGACGATGTTTCTTTTGAAATCGAAGGTGGCGAATTTGTCTCTATCGTTGGCCCTTCCGGCGCGGGCAAGAGCACTCTCATTCACGCTCTCATCGGTGCTTCCCGACTCGAACATGGGAAGATTATCGTTGATCGTTTGGACATCACCGCCCTTTCTCCAGCCGCGATTCAGGGCTATCGCCGCAATGTCGGCATCGTTTTTCAGGATTACAAGCTCCTTCCACGTCGCACGATTTATGAGAATGTGGCCTTCGCGCTCGAAGTTTGCGGCTATCCCAAACATCTTGTCCATGAACGCACAGCCGCGGTTTTGAAACTCACCGGCCTCGAGCACAAACGCAACGATTTTCCACACGAACTTTCAGGCGGCGAGCGCCAGCGAGCCGCAGTTGCCAGAGCTTTGGTTCACGACCCAGATCTCCTCATCGCCGACGAACCTACGGGAAATCTCGACCGCGACAGCACTATGGAACTTGCCAAACTTTTTCAGAGGATAAATAAATCCGGCACCACTGTTATCTTGGCCACACACAATCACGACATCGTAAACACCATCAAGGAACGCGTGATTACTTTGAAAGACGGAAAACTTGTCAGCGACCGCAAAAACGCGACTTATGCCTAAAAAAATCGATTACAAAAAAAGCGGAGTCAACTACGACCTCTTGGATCCTTTTAAGACAGCAGCCCAAAAAGCCGCTTCCAAGACCGACAAAAATATCGCTCATTTCAATTTCAAAACAGTTGCTTCTTCCAGAGGCGAAAGCTGTTTCCTGATTGAGACGAAAGAAGGCTACCTCGCTCATGTCGAAGAAGGCCTCGGCACAAAAAATCTCATCGCCGACGCTATGCAAGCCATCACAAAAAAATCATACTACGACAAAATCGCTTACGACACTGTTTCCACAATCGTTAACGATTTGATAACTCTCGGCGCTTTGCCTGTTTCTATCGCCATGCATCTGGCCGCCGGCGCGAGCGAGTGGTTCAAGGACAAGAAAAAGACAAACGATCTCATCTCCGGCTGGGCCAAGGCCTGCAAAGATTCCGGAGCCGTCTGGTCTGGCGGTGAAACACCCACACTCAAAGGCATCATCGATCCCAAAACCGTTCTCCTCGGCGGTTCCGCCATCGGCATCATTCAAAAAAAATCCCAGCTCATCAAAGGCGACATTCGAAACAATGACGCTATCATTTTGCTTGAAAGTTCCGGCATCCACACAAACGGCGCCACTCTCGCCCGTGAAATCGCCGCCAAGCTTCCGGCCGGCTACAAGACAAAAACGTCAGGTGGCCGCATGTTTGGCGAAGCTCTCCTCGCGCCATCAATCATCTACGTTCCCGTCATTCGCGATTGTCTGAAGGCAAATATCAGACTTCACTACGCAGTCCACATCACCGGTCACGGCTGGCGCAAACTCATGCGTCTGAAAAAGCCTTTTGTTTACACGATTGAAAAACTCCTACCGCCAAAACCGATCTTTGGCTTCATTCAAAAATATAGCGGTCTTTCCGAAAAAGAAATGTATGCAACTTTCAACATGGGCGCCGGGTTCGCCATCTTCGCCGCAAAAAAAGACGCCGCCCGCATTATAAATATCTGCCGCAAACACAAGATCAAGGCCATCAAAGCCGGTCAGGTAAAAAAGAAAGGCAATCAGAAAAAGGTCATCATCAAGCCTCTAAATATAGAATTTCCAGCAGAAAGTCTGGCTGTTCGCTAGTATATAAACTCTTTAGAAAAATTTTAAGAAAATTTAAGAAGTGTCTGCTATACAGGTGGCATGCACTCTTTTTCATTCAACATCTCAAATCCCGTTTATCCGCAGAAGCTAAAGCAAATCTACAATCCGCCGCGTCAGCTTTTTTATCGCGGAAACCTTGATGTCCTTTCCAAAACCGCCATCAGTATCGTAGGCACCCGCCAGTTTTCCGAATACGGCGAAGAGATAACAAACCAGATTGTTTCCGACTTCCGCGGCTTGGATGTTGTGATAGTTTCCGGTCTCGCCAAAGGCATCGACTCTATCGCCCACAGAGCCGCTTTGGCCAACGACTTACCAACAATCGCCGTTCTCGGCAGCGGCATAAACAATGTCTACCCTCCGGAAAATCTCGCTCTCGCTTCTGAAATCGAAAAATCCGGACTGATTCTCTCGGAATATCCCGACACGACTCCTCCCGCAAGTTTTCATTTTCCACAGCGCAATCGCATTGTCAGCGGACTCTCTATAGCCACCGTCGTCGTAGAAGCCAAAGAAAAATCCGGTGCCTTCATAACCGCCAAACTGGCCCTGGAACAGGGCCGCGAAGTCTTTACAGTTCCCGGTGATTTTTACCGCGAAACTTCTCGCGGCCCCCTCAAACTCCTTCAGGAGGGCGTCGCCTATCCCATTTCTTCCGGCCGCGACATCCTCGAAGTTCTGAAAATGCAGCCTGCTTTCGATTTCACACAGTCCAAACCTTACGAAAATTTATTCCAACTTTCGCCGGACGAAACCGCCATCCTCTCCGCCCTTCACAAACTCTCCGGCTCGACTTTTTCCACTCTCTCCAAAAAAGTTCCACTTCCCATGCCACGGATTCTTGCCACTCTTTCCATGCTCGAGATCAAAGACCTGATCAAATTTCATGATGGCAAATATTTTCGCAAATGCTAAAATCAGCTCATGTTATTCAAAATCCGCACTCCTCATCATCACGTCAACGGTCGGGTTTTTTCCTATCTTGTTCTGATATTGAGTCTCGGCGTCAGCTTGATAGTGCCGCTTCTGCCGATTTATGTGAAGGAAATGTTGAATACAGATCAGGCTGTCAGTCTTTTTTATTCCGCGATTGCCGTCATCATGTTCATCGCCGCGCTTTTGAGTACCATCGTTTTTTCCAAAGTTAAAAGGACTTCGATTACCAACATCGCCTTCATCGTCTGCGCGATTGCCGTCTTTATTTTTATTTTCACAAATCGCATCGGTGAATTTGGTTTTTTCGAAAGTTTGCGCGTCATTTTTCGCCTTTTTCTTTTTATGGCCTTGGCACTTTTTATCCGCGATTTTACACGTCAGTCCGAACTCGGAAAAGAAGAAGGTTTTTTCTATCGTTACACGAATATCGGCTTTCTGATCGGCCCACTCGTCGGTGGTTTCCTCGCCGCATGGTTTGGATATGAGATTGTTTTCATTTTGTCTTCAGCTATTTTCCTGATTGGATTTTTGTATTTTTATCATTTGAATGTAATTCAGCCTCATCCGGCGATTATAAAATCTCAAAAAGAAATTTCTCCAAATTTGACCCGCAATCTCAAAGTTTTTTTCTCCGACAAAGATCGCACCAAGGCTTTTTTTATCAGCTTTCTGATGATCTTGTTTGGGGCTTTTAAATGGCTTTTCGTGCCACTTTATGTAGTCTCCAGCGGTTATATGGAGAGCATGAGCGGACTCATCTTGGCGCTTGGTATTCTTCCGCTGATTTTTTTGGAAGTCAGGGTTGGCCAATATGCCGACAAACACGGAATCCGTCTTCCGGTTTGGGCCGGTTTCGGAATTTTCGGTCTCACTATGATGATCATCTTTTTCAGCCCTTTTATATTACTCAATTTTCTTTTGCTTGCCGTTATGAATCTCGGCGAGGCCTTTCTCGAACCCGTCGCCGATTATTACCTGCTCGAGCACACGCCAAAAAAAGAGGAAAACAATCTCTTTGGTATTTACATCGCCGCCGGTCCGCTCGCAAGCATTGTTGCCCCGACTTTCAGCGCCTTGATTTTATTTTTTCTTCCCTTCAAATTTCTCTTCCTCATTTTCGGAGGAATTTTTATTCTTGGTTCAATCTACTTCCATTTTAAATTGAAAAATTCGTAACGCGATGCACTTCTTCAAATGTGGTCAGCCCCTTTGCCACTTTGAAATAACCGTCCTCGCGCATCGTGGTCAGGCCGTTTTTGCGCGCCGCCTCGATCAACTCCACGGAGCTTTTTTTGTTTAGAATCAATGTCTTCATTTGCTCATTCACATGCACTATTTCGCTGATCACCATTCGGCCTTTGTATCCCGTCTGACTACAGAAATCACAACCATAAACACGCGCCACTTTGCTCGGAGCTGTCACGAAGGCCTGCGGATTTATACTGTTCAGTTCAATCATCGCGTCGTTAAATTCCTTCGCTTCCGAATCGCTGATCGCTTCCATTTTGGAACATTTCGGACAAATTTTTCGTACCAATCTCTGTGCGATTATCGTGTGTATCGAAGGAGCCACCATAAAAGCCGGTAAACCCATATTGGTCAGACGTGGAAAACTTTCCATCGCGCTATTTGTATGCAGAGTCGTGAGCAGCACGTGTCCCGTCAATGACGCTTGCGCAGCCGCTTCAGCCGTTTCCAAATCGCGGATTTCACCGATCATGATCACGTTCGGATCGTGACGCAAAATCGCCCGCAACCCGTCGGCAAAATCATAGCCGTTTTTTTCATCGATCTGACTCTGGGTCACGCCATCGATATGATATTCGATCGGATCCTCCAAAGTGATGATATTGTTTTGAGGCGTCTTTATCTTTTTTAGTATGGAATACAGGGTCGTTGTTTTTCCGCTTCCGGTAGGGCCTGTCACCAGTATCATGCCATGCGAAATCTTTACCGCGTTTTGAATTTTCGCCAAATCATTTCCCTGAAATCCCAGCTCTTCAAATTCCAAGGATTCCCCGCCATTGATCAAAAAGCGACATACAAATGATTCCCCATACGGTGTCCAAATCGTCGAGACACGCACGTCGATTTGCTGATCATTAAAAGTAAAATCATATCTCCCATCTTGCGGCACAGTCATCACATTCAGCCTCATCCTGCTTTGGTATTTGATCTGTTCCGCGATCCGGTTAAAAATTTCATGCTTCATTTCAAATGCCGGATGAAGCATTCCATCAATACGCAATCTGACTTTCACGGATTTTTCATCCGGTTCCAGATGCATGTCGCTGGCTCCAGTTTTCATCGCTCCCAGATTTAGCATATTCAGGGCCTCTTCCGCAGTCACCTTGCCGAGCTTTTCGCTCAATTTTGCCAAATCGGCGATCTCTTTTTCGTAGGTCTTTATATTTTCCGTAGCCACTTTTTTGACTACCTCGATTTTTTTGTATTTTCTGGCATTTTGATAAGCGGCCAGCCCCTCATCCATGCCGGAATTCGAAGCCAGATTTTTGCTCACCGTATAGCCCTTTCCTTCCAGTACCTTGATCGCCTCCACCGTTTTTGGATTGTTTGGATCGTCGATCGCCACGCGCACCGTTTTCCCGATTCGATAAAAGGGGATAATCCGTGCGGCCACCGCGCTCTCCAGATCAATCATTTTTATGAAGTCCGGATTTAGGGGCATTTTGCCGATATTCACATATGGCATGTCCAAATCCTTGGCGCGTTTGATCACGTCTTTTTCCTGGAATTCGCGATTGATTTGAAGGTTCCCCTGTCCAAGCGAAGTCGGATATGCCGCTTTTCCGCCGCCGGCATCTGATTCTTCGCCAATCCCTACATTCATCTGGGCACCCTTCGTGCGTTTGTTGTCTTCCGCCATATAAAACGGGATATTTAAATATCCATGTATTATAGCAAAAAAACGCCTCTAAAGAAAGGATAAAAGCCTGATTTAAGCGCCCTTCACGGCATCTACGATGGCTTTTGCGGCCGCTTCATCGATTCCATCCACGCCGCTCAAGTCCTTAGCCGACAGACCCTTTATCTGTTCCACCAAAGTCAGATTGGCCGCGGCCAGTTTCTCTATAATTGCCGGATCAATTTTCAGTTCGGCGATAGTCTTCACCGTGACCTTCTCTTTTTCTTTGGCCACGCTTTCCACCGAGCTCTTGTGATCGCTGACATCCAGCACGTCGATCTCCCAGCCGGTCAAAATCGAAGCCAGTCTCACATTTTGCCCCTGTTTGCCAATAGCCAGCGGTCGCTGATCAGACTGCACATAAACCTTGGCCCTTCTCTGGCTTTGAT
>Ga0265292_1000771_pt1 | contig 36747 bp, 38 predicted proteins | sample Munlanlewell296A_FD_189080 | JGI IMG/M metagenome (GOLD analysis project Ga0265292, IMG submission 189080) | Leachate microbial communities from a municipal landfill in Southern Ontario, Canada - Leachate well 296A | ecosystem: Engineered > Solid waste > Landfill > Unclassified | place: Canada... | reverse complement strand
GATAGGGTATGGTTGAGATACAGTGACACTCTCGGAGGAAACGGAGAGAAACGGGGAACACAAACATCAACCTGTAGCCACTACGCCAGTGCTTTACTCTACAGTTGCTTACTTCTTTCCCAAAACTTTGACTACTGGGCTAATGGGGTCACTTCTCGATCCTTGAAACATTTCGATGGGGGAAGAGGGCGCCTCTTGTATTTCGGAAAACTTGACATTTGAGACTGAATGACTGTATATTTACTTCAAATGAAGTTTCCGGGTAAGGGAGGCAAGATGGAACAGTACACGCTGGTGAACAATGGAGATCAGTATAGCGGACAGTATGTCGCGGTGAAGTCTTTCGCCGACAGAACCGTGGTAAGCCACGGGTCTCAACCGGTAGAGGTTCTCAACGAAGCCAAAGAAAAAGGTATTGTCGACCCCGTTCTGATCTTCGTGCCTGAACAGAACATGATTCACATATACTAATACCGATCAGAAACTTTCCCTTCCTCGGCAACATGGACAGCCTGAAGCGTCCGTGGTTGCCGATCCAGATTATCAATCCCCATACAGGATTGTCCGTAAAAGTGCTCGGCTTGATAGACACCGGCGCAGATGACTGTTCTATACCGGCTACCTTTGCGGCGGCATTAGGGCATAACCTTGTCAATGGAATACCAAAACAGTTTAAGACCGCCGCCGGCCTCGCAACCGGGTACTCGCACACAACGAAAATAGAAATATATGATTTAAATGATAGGCTATTGTACGCAATCAACGAAACCCCTATCGACTTCATGCCGCAACTGCACATACCTCTTCTTGGAGTTCGTCAATTTTTAGATCGATTTGAACTGCACGTACACTACCCTAATAAAACATTCTCGATAAAGTACCCAACCTAAACATCGCACCTCTGCAGAAGTCAGCAAAGCACTTTCGCAAACTGGCTTGGTGATTGAAAAGGCATCCGCAGTTGTTCGGCATGAATGAGCGCGGTAACGGCAGAACAACTTCTTGGGGCCAGGTCTATATTGTTGCACTTGTAAGAAAGAGGGATGATAGGAACAACAAAGTGTCAGATTTTGCGTCGTGATAAATGTCGTATTGGTGTGCGGTGCGGGATCCTGTTGCCGTACGGTATTATTCAGTTGACAAAATTATAAGCCAGTTGTACAATTACGCCATGGATATTGTCGCAGATGCAAGTACGTTTCTCTCGGTAGCGCTGGAAGAGCCCGGATATCACGCTCTCATCGAAAAAACGCTTGGTAAGCGCATCGTTTCTCCAGAAGTGCTGCCCTATGAAATCGGAAACGCATTGATCGCCGGGAAAAAGAGAAAGCGGCATCAACTTACTGACAAAGACATTCACCTGGCTTATGCGCGCTCTCAACGCATTCCTGTAAGGCTTGTTCAAATTCGCATCGACGAGGCGTTGAAGCTGGCGCTCCGCTGGAACATTTACGCATATGACGCCTATTATCTGCAGTGCGCCAGGGAAAACGAGCTTCCCCTGTTGAGTTTGGACGGAAACATGCTCAAGATCGCGAAGGCCATGAAAATAACCGTGATGGAGTGACCCATGAAAGTGTATACCTATTCAACGGCGCGAGCCAGGCTCTCCTCTGTTCTCGAGGAGTCAAAGACGGAAGAGATCATAATCAAGCGCAGGAAAGGGGAACTGTATGCAGTAACGCCCAAGACGGCGTTTCTTCGCTCACCATTCGACATCCCAAGTTCCGGGCTGAAAACGAACGTCACTGCAGATGACATTGTCGGTATGGTACGCGAGTCTCGTGAGCGCCCCTATAAAACCCGTCGTCCATCACGCAAGGCGAAGGGAGCATCTTAGGGTCACCCAAAGGAAACTTGGGACGTTGTGCGCGAGTGTCATTGCTCATGGTAAATAGGATTCTCCAGGGCATCAACCTGAGCTATCATCATCCTGTCTCATCAGCCTCGTCGTTTCTTCATAAATCGTACGGCGCGGGCCGAGGGCGACTACTTCTATTTCTTTCACCATTGCGCGATAAATAATCCTGAACTTGCCGATCCTGAAGCTTCGATAACCTTTCAATTCCCGCTGAAGTGGTTTCCCTTCGCCCGGCTGCACACGAATCTGATCGAGGGCATCATGAATTCGTTTCTTCAATGCAGGATGCAGAGACCGGATGTATGCTGATATTCCTGCGGTTGTGCGGATCGGACGGCGGGTGCTCATCAGCGCGGGTTATCCTTTCAGGCCGGTAATGTCCTCGGTCCGATGATACACTCTTCCCTTTTTCTTTATGTTCTTTATACCGCGACGAATTTCCCGCGTGAATTCCTTGTCCGCGAGAATTTCCATCGTTTCCTTCCAGCCGTCGAATTCTTCGGGACTCATGATGACGGCGGCTGCGCGGCCGTTTCTCGTGACCGTTATCTCTTCATGCGTGGTATGAAGTTGTTCAACAAGTTTGCTCAGGTTGTTCTTTACTTCCGAAAGCGGCAATACCTTCATTGGACCTCCAGCGGCAATTAGCTATAATTCAGGCTATATTATAGCATTCAATAAAAGGGGAAAACAAGAAGAAAATGAAAGGAAGAGCTTTGGGAACGTAAAGCAGCTTCATACGATCAGGTCTTTTATTTTGGCATTCTCCCTTTTCCGGAAAATAGGGTCGTTAATGCGTGACGATTATTTAATTGGTCGAGTGAACAACTCGAAACCCGACACAATGTCGATTACTTTGATCGATGATCCTGACGTGGAATCATTCATTACCCGAGATCACCGCGAACAGTGCTATGTTATTTCGGTCGAGACTCTCAGGGCTGCTCAGGATACTGTGTCATGAACCGAACATTGTATTGAAAACGATGAGACGAATGATGTCGGGTTTCGCTCCTCTCTACCCGACCTACGGAACTGATCCTGACATGGAATCATGCAATACCCGGGATCGTCACGAACAGTGTTCTGTTGTTCCGGTCGAGACTCTCAGGGCTGCGCAGGGTGCTGTGTCATGAATCGAACAGAGCATTGAAATCGAAGCGACGAGTGATGCCGGGTTTCGCTCCACGCTACGTGAACGACTAACAGGGAGAGGCACGAAAAAATTCAAAGAGGTACCAAGGATCGTAGCGCCACATTATTGTCTTTTGATATATCCGCTTGTCATTCATAAACAGTGATGATATTATAGGTCGCAGAGAGTGGAATTCAGCACGCTCATGAGAAGCCATTTACCAAAAGTGCAGCCCGGCCTGACAAAAAATGGTAGAATGAAATTATGAAGAAAAGAGCCATATATGTTGATACTTCGGTAATAGGCGGTTGCTGCGACTTGGAGTTTAAAGAATGGTCAAACGGCATACTCAAGGATTTTCAGGAGGGTACGTTCAAATTGCTCTTGTCGGAACTTATTGATGCGGAAATCGAGGATGCGCCTGAAGAAGTCAAAAAGGTTTACATGAAATTCAGGCAGTGTACTGATAAGATTGTTACGCTTTCTTCTGAATCCATAGAATTAGCCGAGGCTTATCTTAAGCATAAGATATTGACGCATAATTATCGTGATGATGCCCGGCATATTGCAATCGCAACAGTCGCAGGCGCGGACCTCGTCGTCAGCTGGAATTTCAAACATATTGTTCATTTTGAAAAGATACAGAAGTTTAATGCTGTTAACATCGAGATGGGATACAAACCGATTTCCATCTATTCCCCGCGGGAGGTAACAACCCATGTCAGTAAAAGCAGTTGAAATGGTCCGTAAGATCAGAAATCAACATTACGAGGAAACGAAGAGTTTCTCGGTTGCAGAGCAGATTAAGTTCGTCAAAAAAAAATCCGACAAGCTTCAGAGAAAACTCAAGCCGCATCGTTCAACTGCGGACAGCCATCTTGTCGGCTCCAGCCGTTAGTTTATGAGAAACTAAAGGGACACCATTTCTTACGTTGTTTTAGCGGCGGCGCTTATGAAAGAAACAATGATCGAAACAGAGGTTGCCTACACGGTGGAACTGGGCGGACGCTTTTACATTATTGAGCACGTGCCGGCCAGGGTATGCCGGGAGACCGGAGAGCAGTATTTTTCTCCTGAGACAGTGGAACATATCCAGGCATTGATCAAGGGTGGGAAAAAGCCGGACAAAATGATCGAAACCCCGGTTTATGAATTCGTTTAGCGCCTGCCGCCGGCGGTTGAGTCGCCGGGGTCGTTTCTTTATCCTTGATACCGTCGCACTAAGCACCCTTCTTTTTTCTGAATATCGCAGTTGCAGAGTAACCCTGCCAGTAGCTGCTGTGCCCCCTCCGCTATCGACTTCATGCCGCAACTGCACATACCTCTTCTTGGAGTTCGTCAATTTTTAGATCGATTTGAACTGCACGTACACTACCCTAATAAAACATTCTCGATAAAGTACCCAACCTAAACATCGCACCTATCCGGGTTCAAACCGCCGCATCCCCGCCGGTCAGTTTCAGGAAGATCGGTTCACGAAGGTTTTCCGGTTTGCAAGCCTGCAAGCCGGCCAGCTATCAGGCGATTTGAATAACCGTGCTCCGATCAGGGTTTCGCACCCGGCATCTGCGCGCACTCATTGAAGATGCGCGCCGTGCAGACGCGGCACCGTTCCGGATCAAGCCGGGGAACTATCTTTTCTATCGCCTCTATCTTCGAACGGAAGATGTTTTCCTCGCCGATATGCTTTATGCATTCTCCGCGCTTCAACACATTCAGCACATCTCCCTTGAGCGAACAGAGATAGAGCTTTCTTCCGGTCAGATGAAGGCGGTGCGACTCCTCGGCTAGGGCTTCGCATCCGGCGGAGTCGATGAAGTTGATGCCGCTGCCGACGAGCAGGAGGTGGGCCTGTTCGGGACTCTGCCTTGTGATAGCGCGCATTTCCTGCGCAAAATGGTCGACCGCGCCGAAAAAGAGCGAGCCGTCCATCCGGATGATCTTGAGCTGGGGACATTCCAGCAGTGGCTTTTTCAGAATATTGGTGAAGCTCCGCCGGTCACTCTCGGGATCAGGGGCAAGCGTGATGAAATGCGGGTGGGACGTACGGTTGAGATAGAGCAGGAGCGAAAGGATCACGCCCACGTAAATGGCGAACTCCAGTTCCACGAGAAGCGTTGAGAAAAAAGTAACGGCAAGAACGGCTGCCTCGGAGGGGCTCGTTCTTATGATAGCCCTGAGGTGTCGAAAATCGATGAGATTATACGCGACGAGCAGGAGAATACCCGCCATGGAAGCGATCGGGAGATAAGCGGTGAGCGGAGCAATGAGCAGGAGGATAACGGCAAGGGCTACTGCGGAATAAACGCCGGACATCGGTGTTTTTGCCCCGGCTTCATAATTCAGTCCCGTGCGGGTGAACGAGCCCGACGAGGCATAGCTTGAAAAGAAGCTTCCCATAACATTCGAAAGACCCTGGCCGATGAACTCCTGGTTGCTGTCGATGCGCTGGTGAGAACGCGTGGCCACGGAGCGGGCGATGGAGACCGCCTCCGTCAGCCCGAGCATCGCTATCGCGAGCGCGGCCGGCGCCAGGAGACGCACGTCGGCTGTAGAAAGGTCGGGTAAGGAGAATGGCGGCAGGTGCGCGGGCAGGGATCCGACGAGCCGCACGCCGTGTTCGCCGCCTTTCATAAGAATGGCCAGGAGACTGCCGATGATCATGGCAAAGAGCATTCCCGGCCAGCGCGGAAGATATCTTCTGAACACCAGAGCGGCGATCAGTGTGACGAGTCCGATCGTGAGCACCGTGTAATTTATCTCAGGCAGACGGTGAACGAGGTCCGTCAGGACATGGATAAAGGCATGTCTTTTCGAGCCAGGGACACCAAAAAGATTACTGAGCTGGCTTGTTCCTATGAGGATGGCTGCGCCGGCGGTGAAGCCGACCACCACGGAATGGGAAACAAAATTAACGAGCGCGCCGAGGCGCGCCATTCCCAGCGAAAGCTGAAATATTCCGGCAAGGAAGGTGAGGGTGATCACCATCTGGATGTACTCCGCGCTGCCCGGAGTTGACAGGGGGCTGACCGTGGTAAAGATCACGATGGAAATGGCGGTCGTGGGCCCGGAGATGAGGTGGCGCGAGGAGCCGAACAGCGCGGCGATGATCGTCGGCACCATTGCCGAATAGAGTCCGTATTCAGGGGGCAGTCCGGCGATCATGGCAAAGGCAACGCCTTGGGGAAGAACGATGATCGCACCGGTAATGCCGGCAATGATATCGGCACGCGCAGTGCGGCGGTTGACCCGCGACCACCACTGGAGAAAGGGGAATAATTTTATCGCTTCCATGTTAGCTCCAGGGTTAAGGTACTTTATTTCGTCTCATCTTGAAGTTTGAGTCAAGTTTTAAACCATTCTTAAACCACCCCTCACCTTAATCCTCTCCCCTGATGGGAGAGGAAACTGAAGAATCCCCTCTCCCGAGGGGGAGAGGGCTTGGGTGAGGGGGTATTCATGTTTCAACGGTCTGAAGCAAAGTCTCGTTACACTATTTATATCGCCTCATCCCCGCCGGTCAGTTTCAGGAAGATCGGTTCCAGATGGCTTTCGGGCATGCTCGCCATGCGGCCGAGGTCTTCGACGCTGCCTTCCGCGATGATATCGCCCTTATTGATGATGGCGACACGGGTGCACATCTGCTCCACGATCTCGAGCGTATGCGTGGACATGAACACCGTGACGCCCTTTGCAGCGAGTTCCTTGAAGATGTCCTTCACGAGCCGCGCGCCGCGCGGGTCCAGGCCGACCATGGGTTCGTCCACCACCAGGACTTTCGGGTCATGCAGCAGGGCCGCGGCCATGACGAGGCGCTGTTTCATGCCGTGCGAGAAGTTCTCGACCAGTTCATCGGCCCATTCAGGAAGTCCGAACAGCTCGAGGAGTTCACTCACGCGCTTGCCCGGGCCACTCATGTCATACAGCTCGGCCACGAAATGCATGAATTCCTTTGCCGTGAGCTTTTCGTACAGGAACGGCCTGTCCGGTATGAAACCAGTGATGAACTTTGCCTTGATCGGTTCTTCCTGGACATCATATCCGCCGATAAGAATGCTGCCGTTGGTAGGCTGGAGCAGACCCGCCATCATCTTGATGGTCGTGGTCTTGCCCGCGCCGTTCGGGCCGAGGAAGCCGAAGATCTCGCCCTGCGCTATATCGAGATTGATCTTGTTCACGGCGGTAAGCTTGCCGTAATTCTTGGTGAGGTTGATGAGTTTGATCATAATCGCCATGCAACCACGGATGGACACGGATACACACGGATGAAAGACACCGGATTCCCGCCTTCGCGGGAATGACGGCTTTTATTCCGCAATCCGCATTCCGCATTTTATTTATATTCTAAAACTTCCACCTTCAGTTTCCCGACCAGTTTGATTATATCAGATTGCCGGTCGAGGTTTCCCGTGATAAATCGGATGTGCGTTGCGTCAGCGGGGAACTGGTTGAAGGTAGGATCAACCGGCATCCAACGGCCGACCCAGACCTCGGGCCAGGCATGGTAATAGAAACCTTTTTCCATATAGACAATACCGGCTGCCATGCGTGTCGGGATGCCGGCCGCACGGGCCAGTGCCGTATAGAGCGCGGTGTGCTCGTTGCAATCTCCTTCACGCTGGTTTAGGACTTCGAGTGCGCTCGGGATGCTGACGACGGGTTTTTTCGTCAAAGCGGTATATATCCAATCGTTCAGTTTTTTCGCGGCCGCATGGGCGTTCTTTTCGCCAGCCAGGATCTTCGCGGCCTGATCGATGATCTTTTTGTCGTCGCTCTGGATCAGCGCGTTCGGCAGCAGATATTCCGCAAGCTCCTTTCCGGAATAGGGCAGCCGATATGCCGCGGATAAGTCTTCCTTGCGGATCTCGATAACATCATTGGTAAGTGTCTGGCGATCGTTGTCCAGCTGGAAGCCCTGCAGAGGCACGCCTTTCAGCCGCGCACGCAGGTACGTTACCTTCGAGGATTCCTTTATCGGGTCAGAGGGGATCATGGTCAGCGTTATGATATCGACCACGGGGCCGCCCTTGTCGCGTTTCATCGCTTCGGTCTTGCTTTCCTTTAACAGACTATATCCGAGCGCGCTTTCTTCCTTGATCGTTTCACCGTCCTGCGTGATCCACGACGTGGTCTCCATGCCCTGGAATGATTCTTTCAGCTTGTAAATGGCCTGTTCGGTCTCACCGATCTTGATGCGTTCCTGCGACTCAATGGAAATGGTCGCCTCCTCGGTGCTCAGGGTAGCGGGATTGAAAAGGGGGAAGCGGTACGTTTTCCCCGTTTCCAGCCCCAGAAGCAGAATGGCCGGCTTGATGTTCGGCGAGAGGTAGGGCGGACGGGTGAGCCAGATCTTCTCGGTCCGCGTCTGGCCGCCCGTATTGATATCAAGGACAAGCTTGTTCTTGAGCACCGCGCCCTTGATCTTCATCAAGGTCAGATCCGATTGCAACGTGAAATCGAAATACTTGAGCAGGAAGTTTTTCGTGGTGTAGCTGTTGATGACCGTCCTGACGCGCTGCACCGAGCCGAGGGCGAGGATGTCCATCTCCATTTCCTCGGAGAGGTGATAGGTATCCGCTTCGGGGATGGTCCGCGTGTGCGCATAACCGATCTTTTTGCCCTGCTGGTAGATGCCGAACCATTCATCCGTCGAGCGTACGCCTTCTTGCGTGACCACGTCAAGGGCGATGACCGAGGAAGGACGGATGTACGTCCTCTCGATCAGGAGTCCGAGCATCACGAACCAGAAGAGCAGGATGAGTGTGCTGGTAATTTTTTTGAGCATAAGAGCCGTCTGAAAAAAATGAAATAACATGAGCGCGATTAAGAAAAGTTGTCATTCCCGAAGATTTTATCGGGAACCTGGTGTTAAACCATATCCCCGATAGGAGCATTCGGGGATGACATTCTATTCAGCATTCGCGCTATGTGTAATGCAATTATAAGGCTGTTGACAAGATATTATTCTTCGGGCAAATGATAATGTATCTTATTACGCATTCATATGGTAGCCAGAAATACAGACATTGTCAAATACGATTCGATCGCACCTGGAGCACTATCAAGGAGTCAAGGCCATTTTTTACAAAATAGACTATTGTTGATACATTTTTGTTGTTCGTTTAATTATGTTGTTGTATGATGCGTAAAATCCGGATGAACGGTTTCAACATAATATTCCGCAAAGAATGAAAATAGCGGCTCTCTTATGGAAATAGCTCGAATATATAGCATTTACGAAAAATTACGGAAGTTTCTCATTAATCCGCAAGAGCTTTTTCTGGTGGTGTCCATCGAGACACAGACGCTTTTTGTCTGCGCGAACGACACTGTTGTCGAGCGATACGACTGTTCCACCTCCCGCTTCGGCACCGGCATTCGGGAAAACTCGCTGAAAACACCGCCCGGTGTTCATAGGATCAGGGAAAAGTTCGGCGCCGGGGCGCCGGCGGGGCGTGTTTTCAGAGACCGCGAAGATACGGGGGAGGACTGGGATCACAGTCTGACCGGAGAGAATCTGATCCTGACCCGCATTCTCTGGCTCGAAGGCCTTGAGCAGGGGATCAATAAGGGCGCGGGGGTGGATTCGTATGAGCGCTATATCTATATTCACGGCACCGGCCGGGAGGATCTCATCGGCATACCCCTGTCGCACGGGTGCGTGTGCCTGCGCAATCTCGACGTTATTCGTTTGTTTGAAACGGTCAAGGAAGGCACGCTCGTCTACATAGATCCTCCGCCTGTCGTTATCAGCGAACACCGATGCAGCAGCGTCCATTTTACCGGTATTTTCGGCAGCGGCATGAGCGCGCTTGCACAGTATCTGCGCTTCCAGGGGACCACGGTCTCGGGTTCCGATCGTTTTCATGCGAGCGAGGATACCGCCTCCATCCGGCGATCGCTTGAAGGGCTGGGGTGCGCCATTGTTCAGCAGGACGGCTCGGGTGTCAGTGCGGATACCGATGTGGTCTGCGTCTCAACCGCGATTGAAAACGCTAATCCCGACATCGCTGCCGCGCGCAGCCTTGGTATTCCCATTATCCATCGATCCGATCTGCTTGCCGCGATCATCGCCGAAAAAAAGACGATTGCCGTCGCCGGCACCAGCGGCAAGTCAACCGTGACCGCGATGATATTCGAATTCCTGACCGCATGCGGTCAATCGCCCTCGCTCATAAGCGGCGCGGCCTTGCGCAGGCTCGAACGGCAGGGGCTTATCGGCAATGCCTGGAGCGGCGGTTCCGATCTCCTGGTGGTGGAGGCGGACGAAAGCGACGGATCGCTTGTCAAATATTGCCCCGAGGCCGCGGTGTTCCTGAATATCTCCAAGGACCACAAAAGCGTTGACGAGATAAACACGCTTTTCGAAAAACTGGCTTCACAAACGCCCTGGACGGCATCGAATGCCGACGATCCGATCCTTGCTTCTCTTCCCTCAACCGTGAGCTTTGGCCGGAATGGCGCCGGCTCGTGGCGTCCGGACCGGGAAGAGCTCTTGCCTGCCTCGGTCAAACTTTTTAAGGGTGGCGTTGTATATCATCTGCCGCTTCCGGGTGATCACAATCTTGAGAACCTGCGCGCCGCGCTCTGCGTGTGCGACCATTTCGGTTGCGAACAAACTGCGCTTGTTGATGCGGTAAAGAACTATGAAGGCGTGGCCCGGCGCTTTTCCATGACCCGGACAAGGCAGAACGTGCAGGTGGTCGACGACTTTGCGCATAATCCGGTAAAGATAGCGGCTGCCATGAGCGCGGCGCGAGGCCTTTCCAACCGCATTCTTGCCGTATACCAGCCGCACGGGTTCGGTCCGACCCGGTTCCTGAAGAATGAATACATCGCGACCTTCCGGACCGCCTTCCGGCAGAATGACTCGCTCTATCTCCTGCCGATCTATTATGCAGGAGGCACGGCGCAAAAAGATATTTCCTCGGACGATATCATACAGGGTCTTGGTCCCTTGGCATTCAACGCGCGCGCGGTCAGCAGTCGGGATGAGTTGCTGACCAGATTAAAGGCCGATGCGCGATCAGGAGACTGCGTTCTTCTCATGGGAGCACGGGATCCTTCGCTGTCAGCGTTGGTAAAGAAGATCGTGGATATGTTTGGCGGGGAAATGAAAGAATCATAAAATCTCACCCGCTTCGCCTCTCGATCCACCGGTGACCGCGTATTGCGAGGACTTCTCCTTACTCTCCTTGTGGTAAGAAGCCCAACGGCGCCATACATGTTTTCCTTCTTAAAATCTCTTCGCGACACCGGCGAGATAAGTAATATCGGTTTCCGGCTTGTTCAATCCTGCCTTTATGCCTGCATCTAAATCGAGGCTCTCTGTGATCGAATAAACAACACCGCCGAGCAAAAAGGCCGGATCACTATTTGACCTCTTGTCAGGATTTCTCTCCATACCGATATTTGCGACAGCCGTCAGGCCTGTGATGATGTCCACCTGCGAGGCGAGGGAAACGTGCCAGCGGTCTTTCCGGTTCGCTTCTTCATCCAGCCGCAACTTGTATTCATTGCGCAGGAAGCCGATATTTACATGAAACACCCAGGGCGCAATGTCCCTGGTGATGATGAAAAACGCGGTGTACGACGCTTTTCCGTTTCCGAGGCCCTTGTTTTCATCACCGCTCGGCAGCGTGATGCCCGGTCTCAGCGCGAAACTCCACCCGTCTTTTTCATGGAATCTCCATTTCAATTGAATGGATGCGTCCGATATCCCGCTCTCCGTGGTCGTCATTCCGTCCTGCATTGTCTCTCTTCGCAGGTATGAAATTCCAAGGACGAGGTCCGCGGTATCGGTGATCCCGTAGGACAACACCGGCACGGTCGGCGCCATGAGGCTGTTCATCGAGGCCCCGTCTTCGCGGTCATGTCCGTACTCAATGACAAACTCAAGCTGGGCCTTCCCCGTTGTTTGAGTACCCGTGTCGTCGGTAATCAACGGATGGGATGCGAAGGATTGACCAGCGGTGATCAACATCATGAATATTGGCAAAAGAATCCGTTTAACCATATTCCCTTCTTCCGCTCTGATCACGAGAGCAAAGCGGTGACCCACAGTCCGGCCTGAGAGATGATGGGTAATCAGGTATCAAAGCTCCCCACATGTCCCATCTCGTTCAGGGAGTTGAGGTGATGCATCATCTTATCCGTTCATTAGAAGGGGATGCCCATGAGCAAACGGACCTCCCGGTCGTTCGATTTGTTGTTCAAGCCGAAGACAGCTCCGATATTCGCCCATATCCTAGCGCCGCTCCAGGCGAGGGTCGGTCCTGCCGCGTACGTGTGGTCCTTGAAATTGCCCTTGGACTCCACGCCCAGCCTGAAGGCGGGGCTCACTTCGTAGCTGACGCCGGCCGCATAGGCGTTCTCAGCGCTCGAACCGTGCTCGTACTTCTTCTGGAAGATCTGGTTGTACGCAATGTTCAGCTTGCCGAGGTCCTTAGCCAGGACCAGCTTGCCTTCGAATTCGCTTGCTTCGCTCGTGCTCTCGGCATGCTCGGCATAAAGAAGGATGTCCACGGGAAGTCGGTCCTTTTCCGCGACCCGGTACCGGAGACGCACCTTGAAACCCTCATAGGTGAAGGCCCCGCCTGCCGGCTGTTCGAAGACCTGGTAGAGCGCGGCGTCCAGGTGGTCCGTGATGCCGTATTCGATCTCAACCTGCTGCTTCCAGTCGCTCGTATTGCTCGTCTTTTGGTCTCGTGTCACCGATGTCTGATAAATCTCTATCTCCGCGCTATCCCTGGCAAGGGTGGAGTAGTCGTAGGTCCAGACATAGCCCTTCAGGTCTGCCATTGCCGTGGTCGTCCATACCAGGAGTATTGCTGTTGCTGCGAACGTGATGGTTCTCATTCTTTTCAACATGTTGCCATCCTTTCTTGACGTTTTTTATGCCTCGCCCCGATGTCCCGAGATTTTCGAGGCAGGGTGGAGGAGTGAAGTGATATTGATAATCATTATCAATAAACACGGAATTAATACCACCTCGCCGTCCTCTTGTCAATACCTAATTTTGCATATGACAAAAAAAACGTTTACCTACCGGACAGCTCGATGAACTCTTGGCCAGATTGCCTGCCAATGCGGGATCAGCTCACGGTGCTCTTCTCATGGTCGCACGGGATCCGTCGCTGCCTGCTTTGGTAAGAAACGTTGTGGAACTGTTCGGCGGGGATAGCGATCAGAGAAGCTGAAACCGGAGAACTCTATTGACAATGGCCGGAGCTGGTTATACAATAATGGCAATTAGTTAAACTTACCCATGCAGAGGTTAGATTGCCATGTCCACCGTTAGAACGCTTGCCAAGGGCCAGATCGTCATTCCCGCCGTGATGCGAAAAAAATACCACATCGAGCCTGGCACGGAATTGCAGATCATGGAGTACGGCGGCATAATCTACCTGGTCCCGCCCGTCAAGGATCCCATCAAGGCGGCCCAGGGATCCTTGCCGTCACGCCCCTCCCTGGCAGGGCAGTTGCTCCGGGAGCGCAGGAGCGACTACAAGTGACCCCGAAGGGCCCGCTCCTGTTCGACAGCCACGCGCTCCTGAAGTTCTTCCAGAAAGAACCCGGACATGAGCAGGTTGCGCGGCTTCTTGAGGACGCGCAGCGCGCGCGGGTGAAGAAGCTTCTGTGTGCCGTCAATCTTGGCGAGATCATTTATATCACCAAGCGGGCCTTCGGCGACCAGAAGAAGATAGCGGTCCTGGCGCATATCGAGCGCCTTGGATTCACCGTGCTACCCGTTCCGAACAACCTCATCTTCCGGGCTGCGGAATACAAAGCCGATTACAGTATTTCCTACGCCGACTGTTTCGCACTCGCAGCGGCGATCGATCAGAAGGCAAGCATCGTAACCGGGGACCCCGAGTTCAGGAAGGTGGAGCATCTGGTGAACGTAGTGTGGATCAGATAGTCCGCGACTTCGACCGTAGACTCTGCTGACACCCATGACCCCGAAGGCTTGATTCTATTCCCCGGGAGATCCCATGCCTGAATATGAAGGCGTTGTCATACGGCCTCCCAGCGAGGCCGACAGCCTGATCCTCCAGTACACCATCGGGTGTTCCCACAACCAGTGCATCTTTTGTCCCGCGTATAAACAGAAGCGGTTCCGTATCCGCAGCCTCACCCAGATGGAGCAGGACATTCGCTCCTGTCTGCCGGCCTACGCTGACACGCGGCGGATATTCCTTGCCGACGGCGACGCGCTCGTTGCTCCTGTTCCGGACCTACTCGCGCTCTTCTCGCTTCTGCATACCTCGTTTCCCAGGCTCCAGCGGATTGGGATGTATGCGAACACAAAGAACATCCTGGGTAAGTCGATTGAGGAACTACGGCAGCTCCGGGAAGCCGGGCTCGGCATCCTGTACCTCGGAATCGAGAGCGGGGACGATGAACTGCTCACGTGGATGAAAAAGGGCGCGACCTCCGCGGAGATGGCCGATGCCGGCCAACGCGTCAAGGATGCGGGAATCAAGCTCTCGGTCACGGTCCTGCTCGGGATCGGCGGGACAGACAGGAGCGTCGAACATGCCCGGCTGACCGGAAAGCTGCTTTCCGCCATCGATCCCGATTATGTGGGCGCCCTCACGACCATGATCGTGAAAGGTACGCCCCTCTATGTTCTTCAAGAACAGGCCGGGTTCCGGCTTCCTTCCGCATTCGCCATCCTTGCAGAACTCGCGGAGATGATCAGCCACACCGAGATGACCCGCGGTCTGTTCTTCGCGAACCATGCCTCGAACTATCTTCCTGTCCGCGTCCGCATGCCCGCTGAGCGCGACAAGGCTGTTCACATGATCCGGACATTCGTGCGGGAGGGCGATACAGGGCTCCTGAAGCCGGAAGGGATGAGGAGGCTGTAAGAGAAGGTTCGTCAGCAAAGAAAGCACGGGAACTGTTTGGCGGGGAAATGAGAAGGTCCTAAACGACACCTATTCATCGGGACGTTAAACAAGCAGGCGATTTTACGATTGTTTTCGATGCGTGCTTATTTGCCGCACGTCTTTCCGATCAGCACAGAGCACGGTGCATGGATAAGGACGTTTTTCGATACACTCCCCATCATACCCTGCATTCCCCGCAGTCCCCGGCAGCCCACTACGATGACGTCCATATCCCCGGACGCTGCAGCGCTCACGATCTCCGTGGATGGATCTCCGGCCTTCGAGAGGATGGAGATGGCACGAAATTTTTTGCCGAGAGACGTTTTCGCCTCTTCAAGGGTCCTTTCCGATTCTGCAAAGTCGCGGGTCCTGGCGCTTGCCACGGTCTCCCTGATCTGGTCGCTGATCTCCAGGGCAAATCGTTCCGGAAGGTCGGAGAAACCCGACGCGATGACGTGAAGGATCGTCACTTCCGCGTTGTCGGGAAAGGGGATGGACGATAAAAATTCGCCGGCTGCCCGGGCATAGGTGGAACCATCAGACGCGAACAGTATCTTCAGCGGTCCGGGCGACCGTTTCTTATCGCGTTTGATCACCAGGACCGGCAGCGAGGAATGTGCCGTGACCACCCGCGTCACGCTCCCGAGAAAGGCAGACGCGATCCCTTTGATGCCCCGCGCACCCATGGCAATGAGGTTCGCGTTCGACGATCGGGCCGCGTTCAGGATACACTCGTCAGGCGCGCATTCGCCCGGGGAAAATTCGCTGATATCGACGCTGATGCCCGCCTGAACAGGCTTGAGAATGGCCACTGCCGAATCGAGGATCCTGGGTGCGAGCTCCTTTTTTACGGACTGGAGCGTATCAAAGTGGAATTTCCGGTCTTCCGGGAACGGGAGCGCGTAGATGGCGTGAAACACGGTGATGGAGTCCTGCGGGGACCAGTTGATGCGGGTCAGAAACCTGGCAGCGTTATCAGAGTATTCAGAGCCGTCCGTTGCGAGTAGGATTCTCACGGTTGCACCTCTTTCTGCTGATCAACAGCTCTTATGCAGCAAAGCGCATTACAAGCGCCCTCATTATACCGTTTCGTGATTATTTTTATTATAGCAGGATTCCCGGGCCCCGCCGGGGTCACGTTGGGTGCCCCCGATGTTCTGGTGACAGGTCCTCTGTTCATAGGTAGTGTTCAGCACGGGTGACCCTGTCGCTTTGCTATTGTTGAACGATCTTTTCTACGATCTCCTTGACCTTTTCCGCCTCAAAGGGCTTGATGATATAATGATGGGCGCCCGCCTTCATGCATTCCTTGACCTTGTCGAGGGAGTCGAGCGCGCTCACCATGAGGATCTTGAGATTTTTGTCCAAAGCACGAAGGAACCTCAGTGTTTCTATGCCGCCGAGCTGCGGCATGATAATATCCAGCATCACGATGTCCGGGGAGAGCGTCTTGACCATGGAGATTGCTTCGATTCCCGTTCCTGCCTCGCCGACCACTTCGTAATGTAATTTTTCGAGTATCTCCCGCAACGATTTCCGTATCTGGGGTGAATCATCTACAATAAGTATTTTTACCGGCATGGATTAATCCTCTCAATCATTTCATATTTCGGGTGGCCCTCAGAAGCTCTTCAATGGTGGTTATACCAGCAAGGACCTTCCTGATTCCGTCGAATCGCATGTCTTTGAAGCCGCTTTTCAGCGCTTGCTGACGCATCATTTCCGTGGACCCCCGGGCTGTGATCAATTCACGTATCTTGGAATCAATGACCATGATTTCGTAGATGCCCGTTCTTCCCGAATAACCCGTTTTTTTGCAATCTTCGCACCCGGTCCCCCGGTGGAATTTGACGCCGTCCATGGAAGCGCCGAGGCCTAAGATGTCCAGTTCCCTCTTTGAAGGAGTGAATTCCTCGCTGCATTTTCGGCATATCTTTCTGACCAGCCGCTGGGCTACAATGCCGAGCAGGGAAGGAGCAATGAGGAATGGTTCGACGCCCATGTCGATGAGCCTGGTGATGGAACTTGCCGCGTCGTTGGTATGCAGCGTGCTCAGCACGAGGTGCCCCGTCAGCGCGGATTCAGCGGCGATCGATGCGGTTTCGGGGTCCCGTATCTCTCCTATCATGATTATGTCGGGGTCCTGTCTCAGGATCGATCTCAAGGCGTTCGCAAAAGTAAGGTCCTTTTTGGGATTGATCTGAATCTGGTTGATGAGGGGAAGCTGGTATTCCACAGGATCTTCAACGGTGACGATGTTGTCTTCGATGGAGTTGATCTCGTTCAGCGCGGCATAGAGCGTTGTTGTCTTGCCGCTTCCCGTGGGGCCCGTTACGAGTACTATTCCATACGGCTCCTCTATCAATTGCCGCAGCGTCTCAAGGTTCTTTTCAGACATGTTAAGGTCATCGAGGTTCAGGCTCTGCGCGTTCTTATTGAGCAGCCTCAGGACCGCTTTTTCCCCATAAATTGTCGGAAGGGTCGAGACGCGGATATCGACTTCATTGCCCTCAATCTTTATCTTCACCCTGCCGTCCTGCGGCTTTTGCCGCTCCGAGATATCGAGCGAAGAAAGTATCTTGATCCTCGAAACCACGCCCTTGTGCATGGACTGAGGGTACGTCGCCACTTCGCTCAGGATTCCGTCGATCCTGCACCTGATGACAAGTTTGTCCTCACGCGGTTCCACGTGGATGTCGCTCGCCTTCTCCAGGACGGCATCGATCAGCATGCGGTCCACGACCTTTACCACCGGAAGGTCCGCGCCGGCCTTTCTGAGCTCATCGACCTCGATCCTGCTGATCCCGGGGGATTCCATCTGTCGGGACAACTCGCTCTGTTCCGTTTCCACCTGCGTTGAATAGTTCCTGATTATCGCCTTGGTGATCTCGAGATAGGGTGCGATTACGGGGATGATCTTGCTTTTGGATTGCGCGCCGACCGCATCGAGAAGGCTTATGTCCGTGGGGTCCGATATCGCGATAGTGAGTTCGTCGCCGATCTTAAAAAGAGGAATGATATTGAATTTCCGAACGATCTTTTCCGGGACCAGGTCGATCACTTCCGGTTTTATTTTCATGCCTTCAAGCCGCATGACGGGAAGATTGAACTGTATCCCGAGGGCCGTCGCTATATCGGATTCCGTTACATATCCAAGATCTATCAGATAACTCCCTATCTTTTTTGAGTCCGCGCCTTTTTTCTGCTGCTCTTTGAGAGCATTTTCAAGCTGCTCCCTGGTTATAACGCCCTTTTCGAAGAGAATATCGCCAATTTTCAGATTAAACGCTCGTGTCACCATATTTATTCTTCATTCCTTGAATTGAACATTTCGTTGACCGCATCCTGGGACACCTGTTCTTCATCCGCGCCGCTTTTTTTCTTTGTCTTACCGCTCTTCACATCGGATCGGGAATCGGTAAGTTCTCTTAGATCTGCAGCGGAATATTTTTCGGTTGCCAGCTCCACGCGCGGTTCTTCGCCGGCTGCGTTTGTCTGCGCAGCAAACGACACGCCGCAGCCTCCGCAGTATTTGTCGGAAACCAGGTTATTGAAACCGCATTTTTTGCAGAAGCTCACAATCAGCGAGCCGCATTCACTGCAAAAGTTCCTTCTTTCCAGGTTCACGGCCGAACATTTTCCGCAGATAATCATAATGATATAGTATAACATCATGTATAGGCTAAGTAAAGTTGAATTGTCAGTGCCGGGGGAGAATCGACTCACCATACCGGTTAGCGGAACTATATCCCCGTAACGTTGCGGCCATCCCGATAAGTACCCGGGTTTCCTTATGTTGAAGGTCGCACCGCCGCAAAAAAAATCTCCAGGCATATCCCCATTTCCCACTCCCGGATGTATAATAGTCTCAACGATATTCTGTTCTGATCCGGAACAAAGGAGGGTTCACTCATGAAACAGCTTGCAAAGTACGCGGACCACGCTTACGCATTGATGCGCATCATGGCGGGATTCATGTTCTCGTTCCACGGCGCCCAGAAGATCCTGGGTGTGCTTTCCGATTTTCAGCCGCCGGTGGGGTCACAGCTCTGGTTCGGCGGTGTCATCGAGTTGATCTGCGGCCTGCTGGTGATGGCGGGCTTCCAGGCCCGATGGGCGGCTTTCCTGGCCAGCGGCCAGATGGCTGTGGCGTATTTCCAGTTTCATTGGAAGTTCCAGCTCGGACCACAGTTTTTCCCCATCGTGAACAAAGGCGAATTGGCCGTTCTCTATTGCTTTGTTTTTCTCCTCATTGCTTGTCAAGGGGGGGGCAAATGGAGCCTGGACAAAACTGATTAAGGTGAGGAGTGCAGGGGCTGAATTAAATTAAGAAAATAACTCGCCGTTACTGCACCGGAGCAGACGCCCGCGCAGCGAAAAGAGATAGTGTAAAAGGATGTCCCATGAGGTCTGTTGTAACGATATTACTTCTTCTCACGATGGCCATCACGGTCCCCGGTTGTCACCAGGAGACCGAGCAGGACAAGGTCGGAAAGGTCATTACTGAAATCCAGAAGGCGGCTGAAGAGAAGAAAGTTAAGAATATCATCAACAACCTCTCGAAGACCTATAACGATCCGCAGGGGTTCAACTACGACACGATCAAAGGGTTTTTACTCGGCTATTTTTTCCGCTATCCGAAGATATCCGCCTATATCACCAATCTCGAGATATCTGTTCAGAACACATCCGCCAAAGCGTTATTTCAGGCTGTCCTGACCGGCAGAAGCGATACCGGGTCCTCGGTGCACCTGCTGCCGGAGTCGCTCGGCATGTATGCTTTCGTTGTAGAGATGAAGAAAGAACCGGATGGATGGAAGGTCACCTCAGCCACCTGGGAGCGAATGGGGGAAGGCGGGAACAGCGGAGGCCGATGATCCGGGTTTAAAAACTTTTGACTTTATCCGCCTCCTGTGATATAAAGACAACCACATAGAGCACGATCACATCCAGGCGAAGGGAATCCCGTTTAAATCGGGAGCGGACCCGCCGCTGTAATCCCGGCCTCGCTGAACGCGAAGCCTTTATCTCTGTCGGTTAAAGCCACTGGTCACGCACGGCGTGACTGGGAAGGCTGACAGGGGTGGGAGAGCCAGAAGACCTGTCTGGATGTCCTCGCACAGTCTTCGGCGTTAAGATAATGTGTGGGTTAATATTTTCTATTAATCCCCGGTCTTGAAAGAAGACCGGGGATTTTTTGTGTTTTGCAATAGTACAAAGGAATAGGAAAGCGGAAAGGGGTGCGATTCCCCTGCTGTCGCGCAACTGTGATGGAAACGAAAGCCGTGATTGCCACTGTCCCGCCTTTGGCGGGACGGGAAGGCCGGCGAGTAGGTTGTCCTAAGCCAGGAGACGTCTTATTCCAATCTTCGCGTACAAGGAGAAATGATCATGGCCATAATATTATTCACGGTGTTGTCATAGAAAAGTAGATGTGCGAGAAGTACCGGGTAAGGGCGAAAACAGGAATAGGTGCTTTTAAGCCGTTCATATACCTGTTCTCAAGAAACATGCGCGCCATCTATTGACGAACTGAATAATTTCAAGGGGTAAAGCTATGACAACACAAATAGAGCACGCCCGCAAAGGGTTTGTAACTTCGCAGATGAAAACTGTCGCTGCTGCGGAGGATGTATCCGCTGATTTCATCAGGGCAATGGTCTCAGAGGGGAAGATCGTCATTCCAGGGAACACCATAAGGAAGCCGAAGGCCGTTGGCATCGGCAAGGGGCTTCGCACTAAGGTGAATGCATCGATCGGCACGTCATCGGACATCATCGACTACGCGGCGGAGGTTAGAAAAGCGATAATCGCAGAGTCAGCAGGTGCGGACACGCTCATGGAGCTCTCCGTGGGCGGCGACCTGGACCGCGTACGGCACGAGGTGATAGCGGCGGTGGAACTTCCGGTCGGGAACGTCCCTCTGTACCAGGCCTTCTGCGAGGCCGGCCGGAAGTACGGAGATCCGAACAAACTCGACGAAGAAATGCTTTTTGACCTGATCGAACAGCAGTGTGCAGACGGCATCGCTTTCATGGCGGTTCACTGCGGTATCAACCTCTATACCATTGAGCGCCTGAGAAAGCAGGGATACCGCTACGGCGGCCTGGTGAGCAAGGGCGGGGTCAGCATGGTGGCATGGATGCTTGCCAATAAAAGGGAGAATCCATTGTACGAGAAATTCGATCGAGTCGTCTCTATCCTGAAAAAATACGACGTTGTCCTGTCCCTCGGCAACGGTCTCAGGGCAGGGGCGATTCATGATTCATCCGACCGGGCGCAGATCCAGGAGTTGGTCATCAACTGTGAACTGGCTGAGATCGGCAGGGAGATGGGATGCCAGATGCTTGTGGAAGGTCCGGGGCACGTTCCTTTGGACGAGATCGAGGGGAACATTCAGCTTCAAAAAAGGATGAGCAACGGCGCTCCCTATTATATGCTGGGTCCCATAACCACTGATGTTGCACCGGGGTTCGATCATATCACGGCAGCCATCGGCGCAGCGCAGTCGAGCCGATACGGCGCGGACCTGATCTGCTATATCACCCCTGCCGAGCACCTCGCTTTGCCGAATGAGGACGACGTGCGCCAGGGCGTACAGGCGGCAAAGATCGCCGCATATATCGGCGACATGAACAAATATCCCGAGAAGTGCAGGGAGCGCGACAGGGAGATGAGCAAGGCGAGAAGGGACCTCGATTGGGAAAAGCAGTTCAAGCTCGCGCTCTATCCTGAAGAGGCAAAGGCGATCCGCAAAAGCCGCATGCCCGAGCATGAGGATTCCTGCACCATGTGCGGGAGCTTCTGCGCCGCAAAAGGGGCTGCAAAGCTTTTTTCCGAAGACCTGCAATTGAGCGGAAAGGCATGATGCATTAACACAATTTTATACTCTTAAGGGAGAACAGACCATGAATTCGGTTAAAGGCGATATTAACGATATTAAGAAAAGAACAGCAGGCAAAGAAACTGCTTCCGGAGCGCAGGCGTTCAGTGACATTCGCAGCAGGATACAACCCGTGCAATCATCGCTCTACGATGTTGCGCAGAAGCGGCTGGACAGTCTGACGAAGCCGCTGGGAAGCCTCGGAAGGCTCGAGGAGTTTGCGCGCAGGATCGTGGCGATCACCGGGGACACGATGCCGATGCTGGACAAAAAGGTCATATTTACGTTCGCGGGAGACCACGGCGTCACGGCGGACGGCGTCTCAGCGTTCCCCAAGGAGGTCACGCCGCAGATGGTGTTCAACTTCTTGCGCGGCGGTGCGGGGATCAATGTGCTGGCGCGCCATGCAGGAGCTGAGGTCGTGGTGGTGGACATCGGTGTGGATCACGACTTCGGTGATACGCCCGGGCTGATGTCGCGGAAGGTCGTGCACGGCACGAAGAACATGCGCATTGGTCCCGCCATGACGCGGGCCGAGGCGGAGCAGTGCCTCCAGGTCGGGATCGACCTCGCGCGGGAATACGCGAAGAAGGGCTACCGCATTTTCGGCACTGGTGACATGGGGATCGGCAACACCACGCCGTCAAGCGCCATTGCGTCGGTGTTGACCAGCACGCCGGTGAAGAACGTGACGGGCAGGGGCACGGGGATCGACGATGCAGGTCTCCAGCGAAAGATAGCGGTCATCGAGGAGAGCATTGCGCTGAACCGGCCCGATTCGAAAGACCCCATCGACGTGCTCGCCAAGGTGGGCGGCGCGGAGATCGGCGGCATTGCGGGGCTCATCCTGGGCGCGGCGGCGGAGCGGATCCCCGTCATTATCGACGGGTTCATTTCCACGGCCGGGGCGATGATCGCTTATGAGATCGAACCGGCGACGGTGGATTATATGTTCTCGGCACATTTCTCGGTCGAGCAGGGGCAACGTGCCATGCTCGGGAAGATGGGTCTGGTGCCGATCCTCGATTTCTCGCTCCGGCTGGGCGAGGGTACGGGCGCGGCGCTGGCAATGCAGATGATCGAGGCGGGCGTCAAGATCTATCGCGAAATGGCCACCTTCGGCGAGGCAGGGGTATCGGAGAAGGAAGCAGGATCGTAATGCAACGGTAAAGATAAGGGCGGGAAGAAGCTTTTCGCGCAAAGTCGCCAGGTCGTAAAGAAAGAGTGTTCTCTGAAAAGGGGTCCGGTTTTCCTTTGCGCGCTTTGCGGCTTTGCGTGAGCCGATCTTGAAAGCTGAAAATAGAAAAGGAGAAGTTGTGGCAAAAGCCCTCATGATTCAGGGCACGGGGTCCGGCGCGGGCAAGAGCCTGGTCGCAGCCGCGTTCTGCAGGATCTTCAGTGATATGGGGATCAAGGTCGCGCCGTTCAAGGCGCAGAACATGGCGCTGAACTCCTCCATCACCGCTGAGGGCGGAGAGATCGGGAGGGCGCAGGCGCTCCAAGCGCGGGCGGCCCGGGTCGATACTTTGAACGACATGAATCCCGTGCTGCTCAAGGTGTCCGGCAACGGCGGGTCACAGGTCATCATCCACGGCAGGGTCCACGCCGTGATGAAGGCGCGGGAGTACTATGCGTTCCGCGACCAGGCATGGAAGGCGGTGACTGCGTCCTACGCCCGGCTCGCGGAACAGCACGACCTGATCGTGCTCGAAGGCGCGGGTAGCCCGGCGGAGATCAACCTCCTGGATGTGGACATCGTGAACATGGCCATGGCAAAGCACGCAAAGGCGCCGGTGTTGCTCGTGGCGGACATTGACAAGGGCGGCGTGTTCGCGTCGCTCTACGGCACGGTCAAACTGCTCGGCCGGGACAGCAGGCATATCAAGGCCTTCATCATCAACAAGTTCCGGGGCGACAAGACTATCCTTGATCCCGGCCTCGACATGATCAGGAAGAAAGCGGGCAGGCCCGTGATCGGTGTACTGCCCTATGTCACGGACCTGGGGCTTCCGGAGGAGGATGGTTTGGCGCTTGCCCGGAGTGCCGAGTGCGGAGTGCGGAGTACGGAGGGAAAGGCCGTAAAAATCGTCATCGTGAGGCTGAAGTATATTTCGAACTTTACTGATTTTGATCCGCTTGCGCTCGAACCGGATACGGAGGTGGTGTATTCGGACAGTTCTTCGGAGATCGAGAGCGCGGACCTGGTCATCCTGCCGGGATCGAAGAACACGGTCATTGATCTGCTCCTCCTGAAGGAGAAGGGGCTTGTTGAATCCATCCGGAGGGCCTATGACCGGGGAACGGAAGTCATCGGCATCTGCGGCGGTTATCAGATGCTCGGTAGACGGATCGATGATCCTTCTGAAGCCGAGAGCAATCACCGGAGCATCGAGGGCATCGGCTTGTTGAACATCGAGACGACCTTCGGAAAAGATAAAGTGACCAGCCGCGCGGAAGCGGAAATCGTGGGAAGTACGGAGTTCGGAGTGCGGAGTGCGGAGTGGAACGACAAGGAAATTCTTAAGGGGTACGAGATCCACATGGGTGCAAGCAGCGGCGACATCGGTCTGTTCAAAGTAAGAAGAACAGATGTTGATTCCGCACTCGGCACTCCGAACTCCGAATTCGTCCTCGACGGTTCGATGAACAAAAACTGCTGGGGCACCTATCTCCATGGGATTTTCGACAACGATCTGTTCCGGCGGGACATCATCGATCACATCAGAAAAAAGAAGGGGTTGCCGCCCGGTGAGAGCGGCGTACAGTTCCAACAGTATCAGGAGAAGGCCCTGGACCGGCTGGCCGCGATCGTGCGGGAACATGTGGACATGGAATTTGTCCGGGGGATGCTGAAACTATGATCAGCGCGACAGTCCTGCTGCTGGCGTTCGGGCTTGATCTTCTGATCGGAGATCCCCGCTGGCTGCCCCATCCGGTCAGGTTCATCGGCAGCGCCATCAGCACGATGGAGAGACTCCTCCGGCGCTCAGTCTCCTCTCCCTCGGCTGAGCGGGCAGCCGGCATCGTGCTGGTTCTGGCGATCGTGGCGCCGGTCTATTTTCTTACCGACGTCGTTGTGCTGATGCTGAACCGTTTTTCGGATCAGGTGTCCATCCTTGCCGGGACCGCGGCGCTGGTCGTGCTCACGGCAACGACGATTGCCACTCAGGACCTCCTTCGGTCGGCCGGACTCGTGATCTCGTCGATCAGGGAGGGAAGTCTGGAGGCGGCGCGGAAGCACGTGAGCATGATCGTGGGACGCGACACCGGCGGGCTTTCGGAGCAGGGCGTGCTGAGGGCAACGATCGAGACGCTGGCGGAGAATCTTTCGGACGGGATCGTCGCGCCGCTTTTCTACCTTGCGCTCGGCGGGCTTCCTCTTGCCATGGCTTACAAGGCGATCAACACGCTCGACTCCATGGTGGGGTACAAGAACGACCAATATCGCTATTTCGGCTGGGCTGCGGCCAGGGTCGATGATGCCGCGAACTACCTGCCTGCGCGGATCACGGGCCTGATCATCGCGGTGGCCGCATTCCTGAGCGCGTGCGTGAAGAATACGGTGAACGGCGTCGCGGCTTGGCGCAGGTCGCTTGCGATCATGGCCCGCGACGGCGGGAAGCACTCCAGCCCGAACAGCGGCGTACCCGAAGCGTCCATGGCCGGAGCGCTCGGCGTGACGCTCGGAGGTCCCAACTGGTACAACGGGGTATTGAGCGACAAACCGGTAATTGGCGATCCCGGTCGGGAAGATTATCTTTTGGCGTCGGACGAGGCCATGACGCTGGTGAAGGTCTCCGCAATAATCGCGGCTGCCCTGGCCGGGGCAACGATTGCAGCGCGGGGAATGTCATGACGGGACATGGCGGCAATGTTTTCCAGGCATCGTTAGAGACCGGTATCCCGGTGAGCGAGCTGCTGGACTTCAGCGCGTCGATCAATCCCCTCGGCGTACCGGATTCCGTTGCCGCGGTGATCCGGGAGAACATCGGGTTGCTGGTCCATTATCCGGACCCCTTTGCCGACGGCATCAGCCGGGACCTGTCGCAGCACCTGGGGGTGCCTGCGCGAAGCCTTGTCTGCGGCAACGGCAGCACGGAACTGATCTATCTCCTCGTTCGGGCTCTTCGGCCGGGGCGCGTAATGATCCCCGCGCCCACCTTCTCGGAATATGAGCGTGCCTGTGTCCTGAACGAGGGCGCGTCCTGCACCCGCTACGACTTGTCTTCGCAGGACGGCTTCGCGATCGATCTCGGACAGTTCATCGCGGCCATGGCGGGATGCAATATGGCATTCCTGTGCAACCCGAACAATCCCACCGGCAGGCTGGTGGAGCGGGAGGCTGTGCTCGACCTCGTCCGGGCGGCGAAGCGCGCGGACTGTCTCCTCGTGTTGGACGAGGCGTTCATTGATTTCATGCCGGACCAGTCGCTGGTGAAAGACGTGGAGGGAAATTCCCACCTGATCGTGCTGCGGTCGCTCACCAAGTTCTATGCACTCTCAGGCCTCCGGATAGGTTACGGCATTTTCCCGGACCAGATCATTCAGCGGATCAGGGGTCACAAGGAGCCATGGACCGTAAACACGCTGGCTCAATTGGCCGCTGCGACGGCGATCAGGGACCGGGCATACCAGGAGCAGACGACGACGGTGATCTCCGCGGAGAAGAAATACTTCGAACAGAGCTTCCGGGACCTCGGCATTGAGTTCTTCCCCGCGTCAGCGAACTACTATCTGCTCAGGATCTCCCGAGGGAAAGAGGTGGCATCGGCGCTCAGGAAGAAGGGGATCCTGGTGAGGGACTGCTCGAACTTCGCCGGCCTCGACGGGTCCTATGTGCGCGTTGCTGTTCGGTCGCGGAAGGAGAACAGCCGGCTGTTGCAGGAACTGGGGGAGCTATGCGCGGGATAGTCATCGCGGGGACACACAGCGGGTGCGGCAAGACGACCGTGACGCTCGGCATCATGGCGGCCCTGCGGAAACGCAGGCTCGCGGTCCAGCCTTTTAAAGCCGGACCGGACTTCATTGATGCGGGCCTGCATCGGCTTGTCGCGGACAGACCGTCCCGAAATCTGGACCTGTGGATGTGCGGCCAGGACTATGTGACCCGGTGCTTCAGGAAGCATGCCGCGGATGCTGACATCGCGGTGATCGAAGGCGTCATGGGGATGCACGACGGTGACCGCAGCACGGCGTCGTTGGCAATGCTTCTGCAGGTGCCTGTTGTGCTTGTTGTTGATGCTTACGGCATGGCCGAGAGCGCAGGGGCGGTTGTGCGCGGCTTCGCCGAGTTCAGGGAAAATCCCCCCAACCCCCCTTTGGCAAAGGGGGGCGAAGGGGGATTGCATTACTCCGCACTCCGCACTCCGAACTCCACACTTTCTATCGCCGGCGTCATATTCAATCGCGTTGCTTCGGAGAGCCATTTTGCACGCCTGAGAGACAGCGTTCGTAATGTGCCTGTTCTAGGGTATCTCCCGCGCGAGATGGATTTTGAGATCCCGCACCGGCATCTCGGGTTGACAACGGCCGAGGAGAACCCTCTTGCCGACAGGGATCTCGACAAGCTTGCGGAAACAGTCCTTACGCATGTCGATGTTGACCAGCTTCTCCAGAATGCCCGGATTGAAGATGCGGATACGGATCTTGAAAGAACGGATAGCGATCATCCTTCTGCGAAGAGAGGTAAGCGCTTCACGCTTGCCGTAGCCTTTGACAAAGCATTCAGTTTCTACTATGAAGACAACCTGGATCTGCTTCGCGATGCAGGCGCCGAGATCATCCGGTTCAGTCCTCTTGCTGACATGGCCATCCCCGGCGCTGCCGACGGAGTGTATATCGGCGGCGGGTATCCCGAGCTTCATGCCGCTGCTCTGTCCGGCAATATTTCCATGTGTGAGTCCGTGCGCGCATGGGTCGATGCCGGTAAACCGCTGTATGCGGAATGCGGCGGCTTGATGTATCTTTCGCAGGGCATTCGTGACTTTGACAATGCGTTCTTTGCCATGGCAGGCGTGTTCCCCTTCGAGACGCGGATGATGAAGAAACCGCGCCTGGGCTACCGGGAAATCGTCTTGAACGAAGACTGCATTCTGGGAAGCAAGGGGGAGAAGTACCGGGGTCACGAATTCCATTATTCGGAGATCGTCGGCGATGCCTCCGGGAGCGTCTATGCAATGAGCGACAGCCGGAACAAGGTCTTCCCCACTGAAGGGTTCAGAAGGAACAATACACTGGCAAGCTATGTTCATATCCACTTCGGCAGCAACCAACGCAGGGCGGATCAATTTGCGGGTTTCATCAAAGGAGAACAAACAGCATGAAGGAAAGCATTCTGCTGCTCGGGCATGGGAGTCCGAAAAAGGACGCAAATAAACTTGACCAGATGGCTGCGATGCTGCACACGATGCTGCATGCGGGGTGCGCAGAGAATTGCGTCAAGGTAGCATACCTGCAGTTCGCGGAACCCGGCATCATGGACACCATCAAGGACAGCGTCTCAAGGGGCGCGAAAAAGGTCATTCTGCACCCGTTCTTCCTGAGCGCGGGTCTGCATGTGACCAAGGACATCCCTGAGATGATCGATGAGGCGCGGGGGCTGTATCCCGAAGTGACCTTCATCTATACCGAGCCGCTCGGCATCCACGAAAAATTGGCCCACATCGTGATGGAGCGGATCAGCGCCGCGGAGGTCCTGGCGCCCGCTGCTATTGAAAAGAGGAGCTTCGATATCCTTTCAGCGGAGGCCGACCTGAGCAGCATCCCCGCTGATCGTCTGCCTATCGTGCAGCGCGTCATCCATGCAACGGCGGATTTCGATTTCAAAGACACGCTGATGTTCCACCCGGACGCGGTCGCAGCGGGGCTTGCCGCGATCAAGGCGGGAAGGGACATTCTGACGGACGTTGAAATGGTGCGGACCGGCATCAACAAAAAGCACCTGGGCCGCTGGGGCGGAAAGGTCATCTGCAGTATTCAAAATACCGGGGCCCAGGGGGGCGGGGAACAGACGTCAGGAGTCAGGAGTAAAGAGTTCGGAGTGCGGAGTGCGGAGTTCGGAGTAAAGACAAAGGCGGAAATAGGAATAGAGACCGCGTTACGGGAAAATCATAATATCGGCATCATCGCCATCGGGAACGCGCCCACGGCGCTTATCAAGACCATAGATCTTCTGGCAAACTCCGAACTCCGAACTCCGAACTCCGAACTGCTTCTCATCGGCGTTCCCGTTGGGTTTGTGAAGGCTGTTGAATCAAAGGCGCTGCTGGCAAGCCAGTCATTTCCCTTTATCACGGCATTGGGAAGAAAGGGCGGCACGCCCGTGGCCGTGGCGATCGTGAATGCATTGTTAAAAATGGCGGAAGGGGGTGATACATAAGATAGCCGGATTGAACCAATCATAATGTGAAGTGTAAAAATCAGGGAATGATGAAGCGGAAAGGGGTGAAAAGCCCCTGCTGTCACGCAGCCGTAAAGGGAACGAAAACCCGGCAATAAAGCCACTGTCATGGGGCCACCATGATGGGAAGGCGGGTGAGTAGGCAGCCCTGAGCCGGAAGACCTCTCATTCCCACAACCTCTATGGAAGGAGAATGACATATGTCCGGAAGTGTCAGCACGATGGTCTTGGTATTGTTGTGGCCATGCATGGTTTTTGCGTCTCATCCGCTCATTACGGACGACGCAGGCACGCAGGGCAAAGGAAAGCTTCAACTCGAAGTCAATGGCGAGTATGCCCATGAAGATGAAGACGGTGTAACAGAGGATGCCATTGAAATAGCGACAATGTTGTCCTTTGGAATAGGAGACAACGTGGACGTTGTTCTTGGCATTCCCTGCCGGTATATAAGGGTAAAGGCTCCGGGAACCGCGACCGGAGAGAAGGGGCTCTCGGACACTTCCCTTGAACTAAAGTGGCGATTCTACGAAAAAGACGGTCTGAGTTTTGCCTTGAAACCCGGCCTCACCCTGCCGACGGGCGATGAGGCAAAGGGCCTGGGCGCCGGGAAGGCGACGTACGGCCTGTTTTTCATCACCACAAAGGAGCTCGAACCCTGGGTATTCCACCTCAATCTCGGATACGGAAGAAATGAAAACAAGGTTGATGAACGAGAGGAGGTCTGGCATGCATCCCTGGCATCGGAGAGAGAGCTTGTTAAAGACCTTAAAGCAGTTGCCAATATCGGCATAGAGAGAAATTCCGACAGGACTTCAAGCACCCATCCCGCGTTTATCCTGGGCGGCTTAATCTATTCCCTGTCTGAGGGTCTCGATGTGGATTTCGGCGTCAAAGGGGGGCTTAACAAGCCTGAGACGGATTATTCGATCCTTGCGGGAGCAGCGCTGAGATTTTGAGGAGGGGAAAATGAGAATTCAAAATTCAAAATTCAAAATTCAAAAGTATAGATTTATTCTTTTTCTATTTACCGTATACTGTCTCCTGGTTACTGTTCAGGACGCGCATGCCATGCACATTTCCGAAGGCATCCTCCCCTTTAACTGGGCGGCCTTCTGGTTTGTCGTTGCCGTGCCGTTTGCCGGATATGGGTTATACAGGCTGAGGAAGATGTCAGAGGCGGATCTGTCATTCAAGCCCCTCGTCGGCCTCATGGCGGCGGTGGTGTTCATCATCTCGTGCATGCCCGTGCCGGTGCCTACGGCGGGCACCTGTTCGCATCCGGCAGGAACGGGCATTTCGGGGATACTGCTCGGCCCCGGCGTCAGCACGCTCGTTGCGGCTGCGGCGCTTCTGATCCAGGCGCTTTTTCTGGCGCACGGGGGCCTGAGCACGCTCGGCGCGAACGTCGTTTCCATGGGAGTCATGGGATCATTTGCCGGCTATCTGACGTTCCGCACACTGCGCTCGGTAAAGATCAATATGGCGGTTGCGGGCTTCATGGCTGGGCTGTTCGCCGACTGGGCAACGTATCTCACTACCTCGGTCGAGCTTGCCTCGGGCATACGGGGGGACTCGCCATTCCTGCCGCTTTTCTGGAAGATCCTCATCGCCTTCATTCCCACACAACTTCCCTTGGGGATCCTTGAAGGGGCAATGACGGCGGGAATGGTCGTTCTTCTCTATAAGAAGAGGCCTGATTTGCTTGTAAAGATGAGGGTCATCAAGGCAGAGGAGGTGGGGGCATGAAATGCGGAAGGCGGATTGCGGATTGCGGAGTTAAAATCAGGCAGTTGTTATGCCCGGCTATTATTGTGTTGATGAGTATCGTCTGTTACGTATCTCCCGTAAGCGCAGCGGAAAAATGGCCGGGTGTCGACGAATCGGTCGTCGAAAAATACGCCAAAGAACACGGCAGGGAGGCGCACGAGCCGTTGATCAATACGGACCAGGGCGATCTCCTGCTGTTCGTATTTCTCCTTGCGGGAACGGTAGGGGGATTCGTTGCGGGATACTCCTGGCGGATACTGATGAATGAAAAAGCGCCGGCAACCACAAGAGAAAAAAAATAACAGCCTGACGATCCGGTAGATGCACGGCCTGCTTTTCCCGGCAGCTCGCGCATCCACCACCTTGCAAGGAAAACTGAATGCACATTTTATCTGAATATGTTAAGCACGAGCATTTGCTCACAAAAGTTGATGCGAGAGTAAAGCTCCTTGCAGCCCTGGCCGTTCTTATGATGGTATTGAGCTATACGGGGTTCGCCTTTCCGATGCTGATAACGCTCTTTTGTCTTTTCCTCTGCATCAGGATGCGGATACCATTCCGCGCGCTTGTTCTGAGATTTTCCGAGCCCCTGTTCATTGCCGCCATCGTGCTTTTATTGAAACTCTTCTTTTCCGGACAGGATGCGCTCTTTTCCCTGAACATCTTCGGCGCTGAGGTCGTGGGTCACCGGGATGGTCTTCGTGAAGGACTGCTCATCGGGACCAGGATCATCGGCGCTGTATCCATCGTTGCCGTACTGGGATTCTCAACTCCCTTTACTGAATTTATGGCGGGCCTTTCATGGTTCAGGGTCCCGAAGGGATTTATCGAGATATTGATGTTCGCCTATCGCTATATCTTTGTTCTTTTTGAGGATGCGCAGGTCATCTATCAGGCGCAGAAAAACCGGCTGGGCTATTCAAACGTCAGGCGGGGCTTGAACTCGTTCGGTACGCTGGCAGGGTCCCTGACGATCAGGGCCTTTGACAACAGCCAGAACACCACCGTTGCCATGGTCCAGCGGGGGTATGACGGCGCCATGCCGATGCGCATGCACAAGTCGTTTAAATCATCGGAGCTCTTCGCTTCAGCGCTCTTGCTCCTGGCCATGGGTGTGTTATGGAAAATATGACAAGGGGTCAGGGGTCAGGGGTCAGGGGTCAGAAGAGCGCGGATGTTCGCTTGTCGGTTGCCATCGATATCTTTGCTTACGCCGACGGGACACAGGCGCTTGGCGGCATTGCGCTCGAGGTGCGGAAAGGGGAGTTCGTCGGCATCCTGGGATCGAACGGTTCCGGGAAGACGACCCTCCTCAAGGTCATGGACGGACTGATGAAAGAGTACAAAGGCATGGTCCTTCTTGATGGGGCGGACGTGCGAAAACTCTCGCCAAAGCAGATCTATCAAAAGGTCGGCCTCGTGTTCCAGAACCCTGACGACCAGCTCTTTGCTCCAACGGTATTTGAAGATGTTGCCTTCGGCCCTCTGAACATGGGCTTTGAAAAGGATGAGGTTGCCCGCCGTGTGGCCGGTGCGCTCCATGCCGTGGACATGGACGCTTTCGCGAAAAAGTCGATCCATCACCTGAGCTTCGGCCAGAAGAAACGCATCTGCATCGCCGGGCTCCTGGCCATGGGGCATGAGATACTGCTGCTCGACGAGCCGACCGCGGGCCTGGACCCCATGGGCGAGTACAAAATGATGGACCTGCTGACAAAACTGAACAAAGAGCAGGGGGTGACCGTGGTCATGGCGACCCACAGTGTTGACCTCGTTCCGCTCTTCCTCGACCGTCTTTACATCCTGAGCAAGGGGAGGATCGTGCGCAGCGGTTCGCCTGCTGAAGTATTCACAGCACCTGAAGAGATGGCGCAGGTGAAACTCAGGTTGCCTCAGATAGCCGAGCTGATCTACCGGCTCAAGAACGAAGACGGGGTTCCTTTTGAGAAGATCCCGCTCACCGTCGGGGAGGCGAGAAGAGAAATATTGAAAACTCTCACGTCGTGAATGAAAGGAGGTGAAATAATTTGAAAAATACCAAAAACAGCGCTGAAAAGAAGACAAAGGCCGACGTCATATCGTACCACCTCAAATGCGTAAAGACAGCCAACGGTTTGACCCATTTCGTGATGTATGGGGATGTCCCGAACAAGAAGATGCCGTTATAAAATAAGGCTGCCTTAAGGGCAAAACAGCCTGGCAACGCCAGGCTGTTTTGCCTATTTTGAAAATATTAAAAAGGAGCAAGGATATGAAGGGAATTCAAAGAGGTCTTTCTTTTTCTGATATTAACACTGACTGGAAGTTGGCGCTCGATGCCGACAACGTATTCTGGGGACTTGTGCCGAAAAAAGATAATGGGGATTTCCTGATGCCGGAAGACCTGATAACACTGTACAAAGAGAAAAGAAGCTATCTGGATAAAGAGCTTCATGATTTCAGATTTAATGCGGACTTAAATTGCATATATATAGATCCTACCGACAGATGTAATGCCAACTGCACCTACTGTTACATCCCCGCCGCGATAAGAAAACAGGGCGGCCAGATGACAGGGAAGGAACTCAATACCGTATTGGAAAAGATTGCGGTATATTTCAAGGAATCACGAAAAAAACCTGTAATCGTCTTTCATGCCGCTGAACCGCTGTTGGTGAAGGATATACTGTTTGACTCCATAAAAAAATTCAGCGGTAAATTCGTTTTCGGAATTCAGACAAATGCGCTCCTTCTCGAAAAAGGGGACGTGGAGTTTATGAAAAACTACAGGGTAGGCGTTGGTATATCACTTGACGCACCTGATGCTCATACAAACAATCTTTCAAGGGTAACGGCAAAAGGCGGAGGCAATTTTGAGAAAGCTGTCCAGGCGTTAGACTGGTTTAAAGGTTATGAAGGGTTGAATGTAATATCGACTGTCACTAAATACAATGTCAGTAAACTCTCAGAGCAGGTAAAATTTCTTCATAAGAAAAAAATCTCCTGCGTACTTTTAAACCCTGTAAGGGTGACGCAAAAACAGGCATTGAAACAAAAGCCCGATGAAATGGAGTTTGCGGAAGAATTAATAAGGGCTGTTGAGACGGCGATTGATCTGACAAAAAGATCAGGCAGACAGATCGTTGTGGGCAATTTTGCCAATGTCATTCTATCGATAATATCGCCTGCCGCCAGGCGCATGATGTGTGACATCTCTCCTTGCGGCGGAGGCAGAACATTTCTTACAATCACCGCAAACGGCGACATGGTTCCTTGCGGCGAGTTTATCAGCTTCAAAAAATTCTCAGGTGGAAACATTTTCAAGACATCGATTGAAAAGGCGATGAATTCAAAGCCCTTCAAGGAAATCCGCACGAGGACCGTAGAGAAGATCGTCGAATGCAGCACATGCGACTTCAGACACCTATGCGGTTCGCCTTGCCCTGCCGAGATGTACGCCCGGGGTGATATGTACCGGAAGGCGGAGTTTTGCGAGTTTTACAAAGAGATAATAAAATATGCCTTTAAATTAATATCAGAAGATAAAGTCCCGTATCTCCTGAGGGAAGGCTCTCTGCAACAGATGCAATATGAGTACCACTATGCGTAGAGGGTATGTCCAGGTCTACACCGGCAGCGGCAAGGGCAAGACCACGGCGGCATTGGGGCTCGCCGTCAGGGCCGCCGGAGCAGGGCTTAAGGTATTCATTGCTCAGTTCATTAAACAAAAGAAGTGCAGCGAACATGCCTTGCTCGAAGAGCTTAGTGACCGGATAACGGTTAAGCAGTACGGCAAAGGCCTCATCATGAAACGAAAACCGTCTCCTGCTGATATCAAGGCTGCTCAGACGGGATACGAGGAAGTCAAAAACATTCTTCTTTCGAAAGAATACGACGTGGTGATTCTCGACGAGGCGAACGTGGCTGCCCATTACGGGTTGATCACGGTGCGGGACCTGCTCGACCTGATCGAGGGAAAGCCCAAGGGCGTCGAGCTGGTGATCACCGGGCGCTATGCGGACCAGAAGGTCATGGATTCGGCGGACCTGGTGACGGAGATGCGGGAGATCAAACATTACAGCAAACAGGGAGTGCAGGCGCGGCGTGGAATCGAAAAGTAAAAAACTCCGGTCCGGATTTACTACCGGCGCGTGCGCGGCGGCAGCGGCAAAAGCGGCGGCGATGATGCTGTTGCGGAATTACCCCTCCCCCCAGCCCTCTCCCGCAAGGTGCGAGGGAGTTTTTCATCCTCTCCCCAGCGAGGGAGAGGAACGAGGTGAGGGGGTGGTCTTCTTTCAAAGTGTAGAAATCCCATTTCCGGACGGCAGCAGGGTGCGGTTTAACGTTCATCACTCCGAACTCCGAACTCACGACTCCAAACTGGTTGCAACCGCTTCCGTGATCAAGGACGCGGGCGATGACCCGGACATCACGAACGGCGCGGAGATCGTGGCATCAGTGCGGAGTTCGGAGTGTGGAGTGCGGAGTGAAGATTCCAAAATCATAATAAAAGGCGGCAAAGGTGTTGGGACCGTGACCAAGCCGGGCCTCGCGATTCCTATTGGCGAGCCAGCGATCAACCCGGTGCCCAGGAAAATGATCCGGGAGGCTGTGATGGAGGCGGTGGAGGAGTGCGGAGTGAAGAAGCCGCACGTGATCGTGACCATTTCGGTTCCGCAGGGGGAGAAACTTGCGAAAAAGACCCTGAATCATCGGCTTGGCATAGTTGGCGGCATATCGATCCTCGGCACCACCGGCATCGTGAGGCCCCTTTCCGAGGCGGCCTGGACAGCGACCATTACCGCGTCCTTTGATGTGGCCAAGGCGCTCGGTCTGACCGAGGTCGTGCTATCCACCGGCAGGACGTCGGAGAAAGCCCATCAGCGGAAGTACGGCCTGCCCGTGGAGGCCTATGCCATGATGGGCGATTACACGGAATTTTCGCTGCGCGATGCGGCGAAACACGGATTCAGCAAAGTACACCTCTGCGCCCAGTGGGCCAAAATGATCAAGATCGCCATGGCCACGCCGCAGACCCATGTGCGCCACGGGGCGCTGGAGGCGGAAGCAGCGAGGGATTTTTTGATCAGACTCGGCATAGGTCTGCCAAAAGACGCATCGTACAATACGTCGAGGGAGATATTTGAATTCATTACCAATGACACCCTCTCCTTCAACCCATCCCCACCCAACCTCCCCTTGAAGGGGAGGCTTATTGATCCGAACTCCGCGCTTTACGCGGTCTGTGCCGCGGCGCGGAGCTACTGCGTGAAGGAGACGGGCGGCGTGCCCGTTTCGATCCATCTCGTGTCCTATGAAGGAGAGCTCGTTGCGGAAAGCGAATAAGCTGCATCTCATCGGGATCGGATACCGGCCGCTCGGGAAACAGGCGCGGGAGCTCGTCAGTAAGGCGGACGTGCTCCTCGCTTCGTCGCGGCTGCTTGAGGTCTTCAAGCGGTATGAGGAATACGATACGGTCAAGGAACGCATCACGGTCATAAGCAAAGTGCCCGAGACGATCTCGTTTATCCGGGATTGGTTTTCTCGATCCGCAATCCGCAATCCGCAATCCGCAATGCCGTCTATCGTTCTTCTCGCCTCGGGCGATCCCTTTTTCTTCGGCATCGGCAGGAGGATGGTTGAGGAGTTCGGAAAGGAGCGGCTCGAGGTCATTCCCGACCTGTCGAGCATGCAGGTGGCCTTTGCGCGGATCAATGAGCCTTGGGACGACGCGTTCTGCATCAGCGTTCACGGTGGGCCTGATATCGCGAAGCGGCGTGGATTGCCGTACGAGGTCAAAGATATTCCCTGGCTCTGTGAGAAACATGC